>Ga0160502_100088_pt1 | contig 129280 bp, 126 predicted proteins | sample DIDnMG_14_FD_108237 | JGI IMG/M metagenome (GOLD analysis project Ga0160502, IMG submission 108237) | Enriched soil microbial communities from UW Madison campus, WI, USA - DID2933_E24_Xylan MG | ecosystem: Environmental > Terrestrial > Soil > Unclassified | place: USA: Madison, Wisconsin... | reverse complement strand
AGCATTCGGATGCCCCGGTCGATCGGCTCAGCCATCAGCATCGTCGGCGCACTCGTGATTGGCGAGTCTGCCGTCAAGGCTGGTCTCATCTCCTCGCCTTCCGTCATCGTGGTGGCCGGTACAGCGATTGCATCCTTTACGATTCCGTCCGTCTCCCTGTCCGGGTCGATTCGGATCTTAAAGTTTGTGATGCTGCTGTTTGCCTCCTTGTTCGGGTTGTACGGGATTATCATTGGTATGTTCATGGTAGGCATTCATCTGAGTGCGATACGATCCGTTGGATTGCCCTATCTGGCCCCATTCGCACCCTTTAAGAAGGATGAAGCTGTACGAGCTCTGGTTCGTGTCCCATGGTTCTCTCTGCGCACCAAGAAGAAGCAGTAACAAATCCACGTTCAGGAGGATGAAATGATGCGCTTCCGACCGGCCCTAAGCATAGTTCTCATGATGGCGATGACACTCCTCAGCGGCTGCTGGAGCCAGATTAACTTCGATCAATTGACCGTCGTCTCCGCGGTCGGACTGGATGCGAACGAGCAGCAGCTTGAGGTAACTGTACAGCTTGTCAATCCTACGCTCCCCATCTCCGCCGGAGGCGGCAATCAGCAAAGACGAAGCTTTGCAACCTATAGCGCTTCGGGGGAGACGATCGAGGATGCGCTGGAGATTATTCGACAACAAGCCAAAAAAAGCATCTTTTTCCCGCAAACACGAGTGATTCTCATTGGCGAGAAGCTGGCAAGACGCGGGCTGGATGGCATTATGGATTATTTCTGGAGAAATCAATTTCAAAACTTCAATAGCTTTATTCTGATCTACAAGGGAGCCGCCAAAGAAGCGCTCACTACGGCCAAGGAATTACAAGCTGTGTCCGCGGATGAATGGAAAGCCTTCTTGCGTAATAAATACTACAAAAATTACAGTGGCGCTGTTGAGCTGTATCAGTTCCTGCCCAGAATCACGCAGATCGGCTACAATGCCGCAGCTCCTGGCCTATACAGAGCACCAGGCTATAATGCCTCGGAAAATATTATGGAAATCGATGAATTGGCCGTGTTTAACGGCAGCAGGATGACCGGATGGATCAGCCGCGAGGAAGCGCAGATTGTCAATTGGCTAAACGGAACCTCTCGTTTTGGAACGACCAGCATACAGCATGACGGCAACAAGATCAATCTTCGATTGGAGCCGCTGCACACCCGTATCAAGCCTGAATTCTCAGACAACAAATTGACGATGCGTATTCGTGTGATGGGTCAAGCTGGTGTTATCACTTCTACTCATTCGCTGGATTTATCAGATGGAGCCACTCATCAGGCGCTTCGCTCCAACCTGCAATCTAGCCTCAAGAAGCAGATCGAGCAGACGGTGTCCAAGCTATACCGTACCTATCGTTCGGATGCGATCGGATTCGGGGAGGTGATCCACCGCAAGGCGCCGTCCCGCTGGAAGTCGCTCAAACAAGAGTGGGCCGAGCAAATGCCTCAGATTGAGATTGCAGCCGAGATTTCCATTGATCTGGTCAAGTCCGGCTTGCTTATTGAAGGCATTCTAACAAAGGATGATGATGAAATATGAACAAGCAGCAAATTACCGGCCGGCAGTTCTTCTTCATAATCTTCGTCTCGATCACCTGTCTCACCTTCTTCTCGGTTCCCAACCAGTTGGCCTCGCAAGTGAAGCAGGATTTATGGATATCCATGGTGCTCGGAACCCTGATCGATGTCTACGTCGCCTTCTTGCTGGCGAAGCTAGGCTTGCAGCATCCAGGCCAGACGCTTGTCCAATATAGCAGCTCCGTCTTGGGCAAGGCGCTGGGCAAGTTAGCCGGGTTTTGCTTTCTATTATTTTTTCTGATGGTGCTGATTACCTCCATGTGGGTCTATTGTGACTTTCTATCACGCTCCTTATTGCCAGAGACGCCACAGCTCGCCCTGTCGATCACGATGACGGTATGTGCCGGGCTTGCAACCTGGTTCGGCATCGAGGCGATTGCAAGGCTCAGCCAACTGATCGGAGCTCTGATTCTGATCACATCTATCATCCTGTTTATCAGCTCCATCCCCTATGTCCATCTGCCGAATCTGCTGCCGCAACTGGAGGATGGATGGATGCCAGCCATTCGAGGCTCTATCTATCCCGGAAGTTGGTTCGGCATCTGTATCACGATGGGCATGCTCATGCCGCACATGACGAATCCAAGCCGCATCTTCCGGCTCAAGAGCAGCGCTGTTGTACTCGGCTCCTTTATTATGACGCTATATCTGCTCTATAGCCTTGCAGTCATGGGACCGGATATGGCGGGACGGTTCGAGAATCCGATCTATGTGTTTTCAAGAATCACGCAGATAATTATATTTGAGCGGGTAGAAGTACTGTTGCTGCTCATCTTCATCTCCGGCTCCTTCATTACCATTTCTGTACTCTACCACTCCCTCGCAGAGGGCTGCACACAGTTTTTTGGAACGAAGACAGCTAGAAAATGGATTATCCCGCTGGGCCTCGTCATTCTACTGAGCCCTGCATGGCCATTAGGTCATGAAAGTCCGTTTGTTACCAAATACTTAGGAATGTGGTTTCCCTTTATCGCTTTATCCATTGAAGGCGGGTTGACGACGCTGCTGTACATCGTCTCGATCATTCGAGCCGCCAGGCAGTAGGCGCAGGTCTGCCTGCGCGGCCTCTACTGCCTGCAGCAGCGCTCTCAATTCTGTTCTTCCTTAGTCTTGATATGATCCTGCAGGTCATCCTGCACGCTTCCCCGCCACAAGGGAACGCCACTACGGTAGGCGGCTCTGCCGTTCAGATGACCGGCTACAGGGGAGGTCAGGAAGACGAATACAATGCCCAGGAGCAGCTTGGCGCTAACATGATGTTCGAAGAGCATCATATACAGGAAGACGCCTGTCAAGACGCAGAGCACGCCCAAGGTCGCGCTTTTGGTTGCCGCGTGGGAGCGCAGGTATACATCCGGCAATCTGACCAGCCCGAAGGCGCCGAGCAGACAGAACACCGTTCCAAACACAATAACTGCCGCAAGTGCATATTCACCGATCCGACTCACGATCTCCATGCTCCAACACCACCCCTCTCTCCATGTAACGCGCAAACATTGCTGTACCGATAAAGGTTAATATGCCGATCACCAAGATGAGCTCCAGATAGACTTGCGTCCGATAGAGCAGACTGTACACCGCGATTGCGGCGAGAATATGAATACCGAGCGTATCCAGCGCAGCAATACGGTCAGATACCGATGGTCCAGCCAGCAGCCGGTACAGACAGGCGAGCATTCCTGCCGCCAGCGCAATGAGGCAACCACTCCAAATATAATCCATCACGCTTCTCTCACCTCCACAATCGCTCGTTCAAAGCTTGTCCGAATCTGGCGGCTCAGCTCCTGCGCATCTTCAATGTCCATCGCATGAATAAACAGCTCCCGTTGATCAGGCGAGACCTCCAGTGTTAGCGTCCCCGGTGTCAGACAGATCAGGCAAGCCAGAATCGTAATTTCCCAGTCTGACTGCAGCTCCGTCCGATAGGTGAATATCCCTGGACGGAACGAGAGCCGAGGCGATACCGTATGCTTGGCAACCGCGAAGCTGGAGAGGAACAGCTCCTTCACAAACAGCAGCATAAGCAGGATAACAGCCCATAGCTTGCGGATATAGAGCGGCCTGGCAAAGAAACGGCGGAACGCCAGCAGAATCAACAATCCGAGCAGATAGCCGATGATCCATCCGGCCATACTCCAGTCATTGTTCAGGAACATCCAGGTGATGGACAATAGGAGATTTAATACAATTTGGAAGGCCATCTGCATCTACCCTTTCATTACGGCTTCAATATAGATTGACGGGTTGCTAAGCACCTCACCCGCCTGCTGCACCAACCCATACAGCCACTCGCCCCCGATGCCCATACCCAGAAGTATAGCGAACAGCCCCAGCAGCACAGCACTCATCCCGCGGCCAGGCGATGACGGCCCTCCTTCAGCTTCCGGCTTAACGCCCCAGAAAGCCTGGCGATACACATTCATTAACGAGTAGAGCACGAACAAGCTGGAGGCCAGGCCAATCGCGGCAAGCCCATAATGATGAGCCTCCATGCCGCTACGCAGAATGAGCAGCTTACCAGGAAATCCGCTTAGTGGCGGAATGCCCACAAGTGCGAGTGTCGTGCCGAAGAACAGCCAGCCCAGTAATGGATGGCGGTGAATCAGCCCGCCCATGGCGGAGAGCTGATCGCTCCCCGCTCTGACAATGAGCAGACCGCCTAATATAAATAACAAGGCTTTGGCCACCATATCATGCAGCAGGTAGAGGACGACGCCATCCCAGGCTTCTGCAGTAGCGGTGGCAATGCCGAGTGCGATAAATCCGACACCGATGATGACATTATAGTTCATGATTCGCGTCACATCCTGATACGCGACCGCACCGATGCTGCCCAGCACCATCGTTAGCCCCGCCATGACGGCGATCCATAGATGCGTCACTTCCGGCTCATGATAGAATATGAGGCTGAATACCCGGATGATGGCATACAGTCCGACCTTCGTCAGCAAGCCGCCGAATAGGGCGCGAATCGCCGCCGGAGGCGCACTGTAAGCGCCGGGCAGCCAGAAGAACAGGAATAGCCCCGCCTTCAGCGAGAAGACGATCAGCAGCAGCACCGCGATGGTCGTCAGCATCCCCCCTTGACCGACCTCGGCGACACGCTGGGATAGATGCGCCATGTTCAGCGTCCCGACTACACTATACAAGTAGGCCATGGCCGCTACGAATAGTGCGGAGGACAAGATGTTGACGATGACATATTTTAATGTCTCGCGCAATTGCAGCCTGGTGCCGCCAAGCACAAGCAGTGCATAGGAGGCAATCAGCATCACCTCAAAGCATACGAACAGATTGAATAGATCGCCTGTCAAAAAGGAGCCGTTGATGCCCGTTAACAAAAACTGAAACAGCGGATAATAATACATTTCCTCATGTTTGCGCCCGATGCTGTGGAAGGAGAAGATGAGACAGGCTAGGCTTATGAGCGATGTTACAAGCACGAGCAAGGCCGCCAGCATATCAGCAACAAATACAATTCCGTATGGCGGCGCCCAGCCGCCCATATAGAGCGTCTGAATGCCATGCTTATTCACTTGCCAGATCAGCAGGCACGCCGCACCTAGACCCAGCGCGGCGCCTACGGTGCTAATGATTCGCTGCAGCTTCAGATGCTGACGGCAGAGGATGAGCAGGATCGCGGTCAGCAGCGGCAGCAGCAACGGGAGGACAAGTCCATTATTCATGCTCCTTCTCCCCTTTCAGCTCATCCATCTGATCGGTGCCAAGCGATTGATAGGCGCGATAGGCCAGCACCAGCATAAACGCGGTAACGCCGAAGCTGATCACGATCGAGGTCAGGATCAGTGCCTGCGGCAGTGGATCTGTATAGGCCAGATTGCCCTCCTCCAGGATGGGGGCCGCGCCACGCTTCAGGCGTGACATGGTCATGAGCAGCAGATGAACCCCATGAGACAAGATCACCGTGCCGATTATGATCCGCAGCAATGTTCTGGATAGCATAAGATAGACCGCTACTGCGAACAGAACGCCAATTACGAGAGACATGAGCAGTTCCATCTTATTTCTCCCTCCCGATTGATAATATAATGGTCATCGTCACGCCTACGACAGCGAGATAGACGCCCAGATCGAATATTACAGCGGTCGCCAGCTCCGTATCCCCGAGCAGCGGCAAGTAGAAATGGCCAAAGGCATGACTGAGGAACGGAGCGCCCAGCACGAACGAGCCCGCTCCGGTTACAACGGCGATGAGCAGCCCCGCCGCCGTCAGGCGCGTAAAATCGATCGGCAGCACCTGCTCGATGACATCCAGTCCGAAGGCAAGTGCCAGCAGCACGATAGCCGCCGAGGTCATCAGGCCCCCGATAAAGCCGCCTCCCGGACTGTTATGCCCCGCGAAGAACAGGTACAGAGAGAAGGCAACAATAATAAAAATGGCTACCTTGGAGACCGTCTTCAAAATCACATCATTGGATCGGTCGGGCAATCGAATATACCGCCCTGCTCCATTCCCGCTCTGTCCCACCGCGCCAGCGGCTCTCTGCTCGTCGAGACGCTGCCGGATCATCGCGTAGATACCGAGCGAGGCAATGCCAAGCACCGTAATCTCCAGCATCGTATCAAAGCCGCGAAAATCGACCAAAATGACATTGACCATATTGCTCCCGCCAGCGAGTCGGTAGCTCTCCGCAATGAAAAAATCCGAGATGGATGCGAAAGGACGCGCATCGCTCGCGCCAATCGCCAGCAAGGTGACGATTAGCCCTACTGCTCCTGCAATAAGCGCATTGGTGAACCTGAAGCTCCTTGTTGGCTTCTCCATGCTGCGCTTGGGCAGGTGATAGAAGCAGAGCAAGAATAAAGCGACCGACACGGTCTCAATGATCATCTGTGTCAAGGCCAGATCGGGAGCGCGGTAGAGCACGAACAACAGTGTAACCAGGTATCCTACCCCGCCCGTTGCCAAGATAGCGGCAACACGACCGCGAAGCAGCGGAATCGCCAGCGCAAGCAGCGCAAGGCCGATCGCAACGGCTGCTTCATAGATTGAGATCGGAGCCAGATCATCCATCTGCCGTGGCAGCCCATAGGTAGCTAGCATGGTGATGCCAAGCGATGCAGCAATGAATAAGAAAATGTAGAGCAAGTACGCCCGCAGCGAGCCGGTCATATAGAGGCCGGTGACCTTGCTTGAAGCGGAATGCAAGCGCTCCAGCCCCTTATCATACCATCGGTTCAGATCCAGAAGCAGCATCCAGTCCTTATACTCAAGCCGCCTCCTCCGATACAGCCAGACGATTGCCGAGCCTGCCGCAACTACACCAAGTGTCATCCACACCTCCGCGGTCAGGCCATGCCACAGTGACAGTTGCACCTCATATTGCTCGCCTGCTGCCAGCAGGTACGGATGAATCGCAGCCATCGCCGGTGCCACAAGCGATCCACCCAGCACATTCGGGAACAAGCCTGCCATGAGGGCGAGCAGACCGAGGATGACCGGGGCAGCCAGCATGCCGGCTGGCGCCTCGTGCGGCTGCGTCTCCAGCTTGTCCGGCTTCAGCTTCCCCCCGAAGGTGTTCACGAGCAGGAGCATGCTATAGGTGAAGGTGAACACACTGGCCACCCAGGCTATCGCCGGAATGATCAGCCCCCACCCCTTCATATTCCACAGCCCGAGCTGCTGAATCTGCACCACAGAGGTGAAGAACATCTCCTTGCTTATAAATCCTCCCAGCGGAGGCAAGCCCGCCATAGATGCTGTCCCGAGCAGCGCCACCGTGAAGGTGACCGGCATGATCGTCATTAAGCCGCCGAGCTTGCGTATATCTCGTGTGCCGGTCTCATGATCGATGATACCAACGACCATGAACAGTGCTCCCTTGAACAGCGCATGGTTCAACAGATGGAGCAGGCCGGCTGTCGTGGCCTTGGCGAAAAATAGCGCGGTCGCAGTATCTGCGAAGAAGGCCGAGGCTGATCCGAGGCCAAGCAGGCACATGACAAGTCCGAGCTGGCTGATGGTCGAGAAAGCGAGCATGGCCTTCAAGTCCTTCTGCTTGATCGCCTGATACGAGCCGTAGATGAGCGTGATCATCCCCGTTGTGGTGACGATCCAGAACCAGAGCGCCTCCGCGGCATAGATCGGGCTGAGACGGGCAACCAGATATAGCCCTGCCTTGACCATCGTCGCCGAGTGGAGATAGGCACTAACCGGCGTCGGTGCCTCCATCGCGTCCGGCAGCCAGATATGGAACGGAAATTGGGCAGACTTGGTACATGCGCCGAGCAGCACGAGCACCAGCGAAGGCACAAACAGGGCATCCCCCTGCAGCGAGCCAAGCTGAGCGATGATCTCGCGGACGCTGAACGTGCCAGCCATCACATACAGCAGCACAAACCCGGCGAACATCGCCAGACCGCCAAATACCGTAATCAGCAGCGACTTCTGCGCTCCATAGCGGGATCGGTCGCGGTGATGCCAGAAGCCGATCAGCAGAAAGGAAGCGATACTCGTCAGCTCCCAAAATCCGTATAGAACCATCAAATTATCAGACAGCACCACACCTAACATCGCACCCATAAATAACAGCAAATACGAATAAAAGGAATGAACATCCTCCTTGGTGCGATCCATATAAAAGATAGAGTACAACGTAACCAGCGCGCCGATTCCGCTGATGAGCAGCGAAAACAGCAGTGACAGCCCATCAAGATAAACAGCAAACGAAATGTCGATGAAGGGCAACCATGGTATAGAAGCTGTAGTCGGCGCACTCTGAACCGATGCTATTTGTGAACAAAAATAGACAAATAGCAACAGCGGTATTGGGAATGCGAGCCAACCGGCATGAGGAAGTGTCCGCCATTTTCGCGTCAATAAGACACAGGCCGAGCCCGCGAACGGCAGTAGAATAGATAAGTGCAGCAAAGACAAGTCCAATCCTCCTCTTGGATAAGTAATATTATCCATTATTGTTGATTAAAGGTATAAAAATACACAAAAAGAGCCCGCTTGTGGCAGGCTCCTCCATGAATTACGTATTGAATTATGATCGAGTTGTTCAAGCTTGTCCAAATGTACTAAAACCATCCTTATCAGTATAACGAGTCGGGCGCAGCTTGTAAAGAGCAGACAGGTATAGCCCTCGACCAAACGTGGCATCCTTGTAGTAAGCATTAGGAGGGATTCTCTATGCCAGACCACCAACTCATCAGCAGTCTGTTGCTTTTGGTAGGGATTTACGCAGGAGGGGGCCATGCTGAACCCCGTCAGTCGCAAGTTATTGCTGAGGGCTTCTCCAACCCGGGCAACTATAGCGAGCCCCAGCAGTTGGCCGCACAACCCCGGAAGGAGACGGAGCCTGACAGACGACCATTCGCGCCAAGAGAATATGTGCGAATCATTAAGCCGCCACGCTAACGGTCATCCGATTAGCCCTGATCTCCAATAAGGAAGATAAAACGAGCTTGAGGCAGAAAACATAAATGCAGCTCAATTAAGTTCACTTACATCGCCTTTTTCGGGCCAATACTGCTCTTTCAGGAGTTTTACTTTTCTACGCAAGTGGCGTAATATAAGTGGCGACACGTCAACGCATATATGACGCTTAATCTTCCTTCAGGGAGAGCGGGGGAACCAACGAAGCTTAGTGCTTCAGGGGTGAATCTATTCGCTTGGTCCAAGAATAGACGGGCACTCTCATGCCCGAATCCGACAGCTAACCTCGTAAGCGGATGAGAGAGATGATCTTCCGGTTGTTTGCGATGCTGCAAGCCGGGAGCAGTTCTCTGCTCTCAGGCTTTTTTTGCGTTGCCGGGCGAAGATTACAATTGATTGGCAGGAGATCAAAACGAGATGACAAACGAAAAAATTATGGTGTGTGTGCATTGCCATTCCAACGGGCATCAATTAATTGAACGCGGCCACGAGCTGTCCGAGCTGCTGCAGAGCAAGCCGCTGCATGTGCTGAGTATCGTGGATGCTGCGTATGATGAGCTGCATGCGGACAAACAATATTATTTGGAGCAATGGAAGAACAAATGCGAGGAGCTGGGCGCGGAGCTCACCGTCATTACGAAGCCAAACGCCAAGGCATGTGAGCTGGTTGCCTCTACAGCCAAAAATCTCGGTATTACCCAACTGGTCATCGGGCAACCCGTCCAGTCCCGCTGGCAGATGCTGACCCGAAGCTCATTCGTTCAGGAGCTGCTTCGCTGTGTTGAAGATGTGGATCTGCACATCGTCTCTTCAGAGCGAGTACAGGAGGCGGCTCATTATTCAGGTGCGCTGCGCCAGCATAATGGCATTTCTTAGTGCTCCAACAGGAGATACAAAATTTAGCTTTATTTCATAATGAACAGGAGCAGCCGCTCATCCAGCTTCCGGCTGCTCCTGGACTTTCCTCATGACATTTCCCTTTATATTGGTGACATATATCGTCCAGAGCTGAGCTCAAGCTCGGTGATCTGACCGGCGCGCTGAGACAGGAATTTTACGATCTGGCCTTCGGAACCCCACCATTCAATTCCGATCACCATCCCTTTGGCTGTGCGTGCTGCCAGCAGCACAGAGAACATGTCAGGCGTGACCTCCCCACCGTCGTCTACTCTCCATGTGCTGTTCTCATCATATGTGGCCGGGTAATCCATGAACATTAACTGTCCATTCGTTTCTATGGCCAAGCTAGCCAGCATGCTGTCCTGTTCGCGTTCGAATTGAATCAGATACAAGGATTGACCTTCATCAATGGTGGCCAGCTTCCATGCCTGCTGCACCTTGCGTGACTTGGCAGCTTCGATCTGCTGCACCTTCTCCTGCTCTGCAGTCTGATCGGTCAATGGCTGTACGTTCAACACAGCAGATTGGGGCAATGCCTTTCCGTCCAGCAGCAGGTACGTAGCGTTGGGCACAGCCTCCCCGTCCTCCACTTCAAACAATTCCCCCGCCCGATGCTTGAGATTATTGGCCGTTTGTCGACCATTATCTTGATCATCCCTCTGCTGAGTACCGACGTGCTTGACGGATAGACGCTGTCCTCCCTCACCGATGGCCAGCGTAATCGTGGCCGGGTTGACCGCCTCCATCGTAGGGTCCGGCTCTACGAGCAGTAATCGTCCTGTCTCGTCCGCATAGCCGAATGAAGCTACCTGTTGCAGCTCTTCCTCCGATAGCACGTCATCCTCCTGCTCTAATTCATCTGACGACGCGGTATCGGGCTCCGTTAAACCGCCGCCTTCTGCTGAAGGGGAGGGCGTTCCCTGCTCATTGGCAATTGGTACCGTGCCTCCCCCAGTGTCAATGGATTCGGTCTTTGGCTCGTTTGTGCAGCCTGCAAGGACAAGCGTCAATAGACATAAGAGAAGCCATTTCTTCATCACTACATCTCCTATCGTAAACAAATATATGTACCAACTTGGCAGTATCCTAATTGACTGCCCTTAAGTTCTATTCATGTAGACGAACGGGGAGGCTGCGAGGTTTCCGCCAAGCATAAACTTGTTGACAGGACAAACAGCGCACACGAGCATCAAAGAAATATGCTTCCTTGATTTGATGCCGTCTGCGCTTGATTCGCTGCTCCTATAGCTGGCTGTTGTTAGAACAACTTGCTTACCTGTTGCTTCACATCGATCAAAATCTGCTTCAATGCCTCTTCTCCTGCCGATGGCACACTTCCATACAACAGATGACCCACTGACTCGATGCCCGTAAAGGCAAAAATACCTGTAGTCGAAGTAAGCTTTAATGCCTCCGTCATGCCACTCTGATCATAATATTCTTTTGGTGTGCCATAAGCCTGCCTGTCCGTTGTAATTGTCTACATAAATCTCGCGATTAGTTCTTTCAACCTTTCTTCAGCGCAGCCATCGCCAAAGATCGTTATGGTTCCTGTGTCCGAATGTGTACGAATCAGTCTTCCCATCCCCTGCTTGAGCCTTAGTGACATATATGGAAAATCCACCTGTTCAAACGGATCGTCCGCTTCTTGCCGAAGTGCGGCAAATACAGCATCATGGGGCGGGAATGGCAGCGACCAGACCATGACATGCGACAAGGACGGCCCTGGAATATCCAGCCCCTCCCAGAGGGTGACGGCACATAATACACTCTGTACATCCTGTTGGAATTCATGAATGAGATGGCTGATCTCGGCTGTCCCTTCGAACCATATGTTCCGTGCCGTCCGTAGCGGTGAATCGCGAAGCGCCTGTCTGAACTGCCCCAGCTCCTCAAAAGACGGGAACAAGAGCAAGGCTCCGCCTCCATCCTCCGCTTCCAGCCGCTGATACACCTTATCCAGCTTATGCTCCAGGGATGCTTGCTGAACAAGCTCAATCTGCACCTGTTCCTTATAGTTGTATGGAGAGGATACCGAAAATGAAAGATAATTAGTTACACCAAGTCCTTGCGCAATATAGTCAAATGAGCCGTTCACCGACATCGTCGCTGAGGAGAACACAATCGGCATCGGCTTGGCAAACACCTTCTCATGCAACACCTCTTTGACCAGCTTGGGCATAATGACCAGTGTCAGCCCATCCTCGCCATCCGTCAGCCACACAATCAACTGTTCCGGCCGCTGGAACAAGGACAGCGCAACCCCGATCATCTCCATATGCTCTTCAACAATCTTCAGTTGATAGCCATCCAACGAGAACAAGCCGCTCTCAAGCGCCACTTCCTCCTCAATCTGCGCAATCCGTTCTCTGAATTCGGCAACGGCTCGCAGCAAGCGCTCATGGAGCAATACCTCCCGCCGATCAGAGCCGGGAACAACGCGGCTATACTGACCCAGCAAGTCAAATAGCGCTTCGCTGCATGTAATCGAGTCCTCTATAGCCTGGGCAAGCTGCTCCCGTACCTCGCCTTCGAGCAGCCTTACAATAATCTGTTCATACACCTGGTGCTTGAGTTTATACGTCAATGCTTTCTGAGAAGCCGTCTCCAGCAGATGCCCCTCGTCAAACACAACAGCGCTGTGCTCGGGCAATAACGGCAGTTGTCCTTCTCGCTTGCGGCTGTCATAGGTCCATACATGCTCCATATAGAAATCATGCGAGCAAATAATGAGATCCGTTGCCTTGCGATAGTGGTCGCGGGAGATGCTCTGCCCGCATCGATGGCGCTGGGGACAGATGAGGCAATCCTGGAAGATGTCCCATGAAATTCGGCTCCACTCCTGGTCATCCAGCTCCGGGTATTGCTGCCTGCTGCCATACGGAGTGAAGGTCTGCAAAGCAGCCGGCTTGTGAACGAAGTCAGGAAGACCGGTATAGATGGGAAGATAACGTCCTGCGGCAGCATCCTCTCCCTGGAGCTGCGCATCCAGCTTGTTCAAGCACACATATTGGTGGGGGGACTTGGCGAGCCGGGCATCCACCTGCAATTCAAGATAGCGGGCCAGCTTGGCAATGTCTCCCTCGGGCTTCACCAACTGCTCAATTAGCGATTCATCCGCGCAGGCAATAACCGCTGGCTTCCCAGTATATCTGGCGTAGAGCACAGCATATAGCAAATAGACCAATGTCTTGCCCGTCCCGACACCCGCCTCGGCAAATATCGTCTGTTTGTTGCTGAAGGCCTGCTCTAGTTGAAATGCCATATAGATTTGCTCGTCACGAATATCAAAGCCCGCCTCAGGCAATCGTTCATAAAATACATCTGCAATCCAGTCGCTTGCTTGCTGGACAAACGGCTGACTTGGATCATAAGAGAAAGGATAGTTGTTCAATCTGGCTGTGCCTCCAAGCTTTTATACGTCATTCCTGTCCATTATACAGCACAGCAACTCTCTTGTCTCTGGTGGAGGATCAGCTATTGAATCCCCGCGCGAAAAAGCCGAGTACGGATCACAAGAGGATTCTGCTCCACTTGTGATCCGTACTCGGCTGCTTGGGACGGCACTGTCGCGCCGATTATTTGAAGAAGGACACTACAATGAATTCATCTCACGCACAAATTGAATATAGTCGGTGGTGACAACCGACAGACCCTCCCTGCTGAGCAGAGCCATCACTTGCCCTCGATGATAGCTGCCATGAAGCGCAACATGAGTTAATATATCCCCGACCTTCGTAACAAACGGCTCGCCTTTGGTATTCGTGTAAGAGCAGTCCGCTCCCAGATTTATAAGATCCAGCTTCTCGAGATAGCTGACATAGCCCACACGATTGCATTCAAGCAGACTGGAGCATTCCTCGAGCGACAGCTCAGGCCATAACTCCACCCCATCTTGCTTCTCCCCTTGAAGGCGAGCCAGCCATATCTGCTCGGCGCTAAGTAGATGTGCAAACAGCTTGAGCGCCTGATCTGCGCCAGGCGCAGCACGCAACGCTTCCAACACACGACGATCCGCCCATTCCAGATGGTGAAACATACGTAGAACCTGTTCCATGGTCTGTATCCCCCCTATCTGTTACACTCCCCGCTACTTTGTATTCCGCTTCCTTACAACTTCTGGAGCAAGACATACGGCTTAGCTATGGGATACCTGTTATTATACGCCTGGACGTTCACAATGTCAGCCATCAAATTGAACTCCATCTGTATTGAATGCGGCCACTCTCACTGCCGCCAAGCTTATAGCAGAGAGAGCAGCGTCTGACCCATCCGTGACAATGCCACCTGCTGCTGGGCAGCGCCTAGCTCGAAGGCTGCCTTGGGCATGCCATAGACTACTGAGGAAGCCTCATCCTGAGCCAATGTCACTGCCCCTCGGCGGCGCATGGCAAGCAATCCTCTGGCACCGTCATAGCCCATCCCCGTCAATATAATACCAGCGCTGCGCTTGCCCACCTCTTTGGCAACCGATTGAAACAGCACATCCACCGAAGGGCAATGCCCATTCACCTTGTCACCGCGGAAGCAGCGCACCTTGTAGCCGCTGGCACTGGAGACCAGCTCCATATGATGATCCCCAGGCGCAATCAATACATCCCCAGTCGCTACCCGATCCCCGTCCGCTGCCTCGCGGACATGCATCGGCAAGGATTGATCCAGTCGCTGAGCGAACATCTTGGAGAAGACGGGGGGGATATGCTGCACGATCACGATGCCCGGCATTCCGGCAGGCAAGCTGCGCAGCAGGGCGGCGATGGCTTCCGTTCCTCCTGTCGAGGCGCCGATTGCAATCATATCCGTACTGGATTGAGACGGATCAAAGTCAGCCCCCCTGGAAGGAGCAGCGGGGCCGAGAGCGTCCACCGTGGCTCGCGAGCCGGCAGCCCCCTTGATCGTGCGGATCAGCTCCAGAATAAACCGTTCCACCTTAGCAGCCGAGCCCATATCCGGCTTAGGCACGAAATCAACCGCTCCAGCCTTCAGCGCATCCAGCACGGCCTCGCTCACCGAGCTGACAACGATGACCGGCAACTGGTATTGCGGCAGCAACTGACGAATGAAGGCAATGCCATTCATGCGAGGCATCTGCACATCACACAGCATCACATCCGGTCGATGCCGCGCTATCTCTTCGGACGCCTCATAGGGATCAGATGCGGTGGCCACGACATGAATGGCAGTATCTGAGCTGATCCCCCTGCAGATGACTTCGCGGAATAACAGCGAATCCTCAACGACAAGCACCTTGATGGCTCTTGAGCGCATTACCCCAATATGGCTCCCTCCTTGCGATAGACAGAAGGAATTATATAGCGGAAGCCGGTTAATCGCCTGTCGATGGTCTCGGAATGGCCGATGAACAGATAAGCGCCAGGCTCCAGACTGTCATAGAAGCGACGCAGCAGCCTTAGCTTCGTCGCCTCATCAAAATAGATCATGACATTGCGGCAAAAAATAAAATGAAACCGCGCCTTGAACGGGAACGTCTCTTGCATCAGATTGAACCTTCTGAATATCACCTCACGCTTGAGGAAATCAGCCGCCTGAAAGTTACCGCTCGGCAACCTGCGAAAATAAGCGGATCGCCACCCGGCAGGCAACGGCTGGATCGCGTCTTGCGTGTATTCTCCCTGCAACGCCGCCTCAAGCGCTGCCGCAGACAGATCGGTAGCCAGCACTCTGCTATCCCAGCGCGACTTCTCCACCCCGAGATATTGATCGATCACCATGGCGAGCGTATACGGCTCTTGCCCGAAGGAGCAGCCCGCGCTCCACGAACGCAGGTCGCGATCCACGATGCGCGGCACCAGCTCGGGCAGCACCTTGTCCAGCAAATAATGAAAGTGTGCCGATTCACGCATAAAAAAGGTATGATTCGTCGTAATTCGGTCAACTAGCTTGAGCGCCGCATCGCCATCACGATGCGAGGTGACGAGCCGCAGCAGCTCCTGATAGCTGCTTAGCCCAAACTCATGCAGCAGCGGCTCCAGCCGTGACATCAGCATCGACCGCTTCTCTTGCTTCAGATGAATTCCGTAATGCAGCCGAATATACTCCGCCAGGGCGCTGAATTCATCTGCACTAATCGCCATGGGGATCAATATTTCCCGAAATCCTTATCGTGAAGCGTGATCTTGACGGGAGCGGCGGCGGCTTCCCTGTAACCGTTAGCATATTCATCATCCAGTTCGGCATGGCGTCTTGCAGACAGATTCTCCAGCATACGAAGCACTTCCGGGTTTAGCTCGTCCAGCTCGCGGGAGGTGCTGCGCCCAGACTTCTTGAGCTTGAAGCGTCCAACCTGCTCCTTCAGCAGCGCCGCCTGGGACGACAACTGCTCGCTGGCTGCCGCGCTCTCCTCTGAAGTAGCCGAGTTTGTCTGCACAACCTGGGAGACCTGCATGATGCCCTGGTTGATTTGCGAGATGCCTGCTGCCTGCTCACTGGATGCCTCCGAAATGTTGCCTACCAGCTCGGCGGCGCGCGAGATGCCCTCCACAATCTGATTCAAAGCCACCGCTGTTTCTCCGGCAATATGCATACCGTCCTTCACCTTGCGAATCGAGCCCTCGATAAGATCTGTCGTCTCCTTGGCAGCGCCTGCTGAGCGAGCCGCCAGATTGCGCACCTCTTCGGCCACAACTGCAAAGCCTTTGCCGTGCTGGCCCGCCCGCGCCGCTTCCACCGCAGCATTCAGCGCCAATATGTTGGTCTGGAAGGCAATCTCGTCGATGACCTTAATAATCTTGGAGATGCTCTCGGAGGACAGATTAATGTCATCCATGGCCCCAAGCATCTGCTGCATCTGCTCATTGCCCTTCACGGCTGTCCCTTTGGCATCCTCTGCCAGACGGTTCGCCTGCTCGGCAGTTGAGGCGTTCAGTTGGGTCTGCACAGAAATTTGCTCCACTGATGCGGTCAACTGCTCGACAGAGCTGGCCTGCTCCGCCGCACCCTGAGACAACAGTTGGCCGGACTCGGATACTTGCCGCGCGCCGGACGCTACCTGCTCAGAAGCCGTCTGTATGTTGTTGAGCACATGGTTCATATTGTCCGTCATCTTGCGGAAGGCTTGTGCCAATACGCCAACCTCGTCTTGAGAGTGGGCTTCTATGCGGACATCCAGGTCGCCATCGGCGATCTGGTTCGCTGTCGCTACCAGCTTGTTAACCGGGCGGGTAATAATTCGAGATATGAATACTCCTAGGCCGATGGCAATGAGTATTGCAGCGACTACCACGGCCACCATCGTCATCACCGTATTGCTAGTCATGCTTGAATATTCCTCAGACAGCGCCAGTCCCGCTGACCGCTTCTGATCGAACATCAGGTCCAACAGCTCACTCACTTGATCAGAGTAAGGCGTGGCTTGGGACAAGGTACGGAGTCCCTCCTCTGTGCGTCCATCCATAGCGAGCGTGATCGTCTGATCGCGCAACACGCGATATTCCTCGCGATTCTGCTGCAGGCTCTTGAACTGGGCACGCATCTCCTCGCTGTTAATGCTGCGCTCATACGTATCGAGCAGCTTCGTCAGCTCCTCATCCAGCCCTTTGATGGTCGCCAGTGTGGCTTGCTGCTTTTGGGTGTCGACATGGAGCAGAATGTCACGAACATTATTGCGAATCATATGAAAATTAATGCCTGCTTGTCCTAAATCTCCGATCGACACTCCGTAATCCAGGTACATCCTGGAGTAATTTTTGTCAATCGTCCGAATGTTCACCACACCGATTACCCCTACAACCCCTGCGATCATCGCCACCATGATAAAGGAAGCCAATATCTTTTTGCCCAGCTTCATATCGTACAACCATTGCATCCTACTCGCCTCCCTGAATACATTTCTATTGCGTTCCGAGCAAGCCCTCCGCTTCGTCGTAGCTAAGCAGCTTATCGCAATCCAGCAGCAGCTTGACCTCATCTCCTACCTTGCCAATTCCCCGTATGTAACGGCTGTTGCCTTGCTTCATTTCGGGCGGCGGCACGATGGCGTCCCCAAGGATAGAGATGACCTCCACGACCCCGTCCACAATGAGTCCAATCGATAGCTCCCGGATGTCGACCACAATTATGCAGGTCCGGTCATTATATGCACGAAACGGCTTGTTGAAACGAAGACGCACATCCATCACCGGTATAATCTTGCCACGCAGATTCATGATCCCTCTTATATACTCCGGTAATTGGGGCACCTCGGTAATAGCCTGAATACCGATAATTTCAGTAACATAAGCTATGTCAATCCCATACTGCTCACTTCCCAGCAGAAACGTCAAATATTGATCCCTTTGCGCATCCTCTTCCATATAGGCTTCCTCTGCAACTCTGCTACTCAATCCCGTCAGCTCCTCTCTTTCTTGGCACAAGCCGTAGTGTGGAGTCATCCCTCCAGGCTTCTTACAGCAGGCCCAATCAGTGCGGCCACATCCAGAATGAGACTGATGTTGCCATCCCCCAGTAATGTGCATCCAGCAAGTCCTTCGATGCGCTTCATGTTGCGAATATAGGCGGGCAAGCTTTTGACGACAACCTGTTGTTGACCCAATAGCTCATCGATCAGCAGACATAACCGGCGTCCATCCTGCTCGACGACCACAAGAACACCGTCTGTCAGATTCACCCCATCGCAATCCTTGTTCAACAAGGAGCTCAACCTCATAATAGGATAGCATTCTCCCCGCACCATAATCATTTCATTGCCGTCGGTGTCCTTCAGAAGCGCTTCCTGCTTCGGCTTGAAGGACTCCTGAATAGCAGTGGTCGGAATCGTATATCGCGATTGCCCCACTCGGATATTCATGCCATCGATAATAGCCAGCGTCAGCGGAATTTTAAGGGAGATGGACGTGCCCTTGCCTTTGACACTATCGACAATAATCGTTCCTCCGACCATCTCGATATTTTTGAAGGCAACATCCATTCCGACTCCGCGACCACTGAACTCGGTCACACTTTCCTTGGTGGAGAAGCCAGGGAGAAATACTAGATTATATAAATCCCTGTCGCTTACAGCACCCTGCTCTCCAGAGACAAGGCCCTGCTGCAAGGCACGCCTCCAAATTTTATCCTTATCCAGTCCCCTTCCATCATCCATTACACTGATTATGACATCATTCCCGGCATTGCTCGCCTCCAGGGTAAGCGTTCCGCATGCAGGCTTGCCGGCTGCAAGACGTTCCTCCTTGGGCTCGATGCCATGATCTATTGCATTCCGAACCAGATGCATCAGCGGATCGGAGATATGCTCGATAATATGCTTATCGACCTCCGTCTCCTCCCCAATAATTTGAATATCCACCTCTTTTTCTAATTTTTTGCTCATATCCCGTACAACACGATGCATTTTGTGGAAGGTAGTGGCGAGAGGAACCATGCGAATCGACATAATAATATCTTGAAGCTCGCCGGTAATTTTCCGAAGATGGACCGCAGACTTTTGAAAGTGGTCTGACAATCCCTTCAGCTCCTCATGCTGAGTTACCATCGCCTCCGCAATAACGAGCTCGCCGACCAGATTCATGAGTTGATCCAGCTTGCCAACATGAACGCTGATCATGGATTGCTGCACATTTTCGCGCTTCTCATGGGGCTGCTCGGCTGCAACTGCCGATTCGAGGACCTGCGTCTTCGCTCCCAGCCTGACCTCCCGTACATAGGCCATCGAACGCAGATAGTCGGCAAGGTCCTGCTGTGGGCGGGAGGACTGGATGACGAGCTTGAATCCTTGCTTACGTATTACATCCTCTGTCCGTTCATTCTCCAGAATGTCGCTCGGTTCATGCGATACGACTGTAAAGCCGGCTTCCCCCAGCTTGATAAGGACGTTATACGCACGAATATTCTCCATATGGCAATTCTCTTCGAATGTCACGATGACGTCGTGCAGCACTTCCTGCTGCGCCTCGTTTAGACGCGCAAGGTAGCTCTGAATCGAAGCGGCCAGCTCCTGAGCATCTCCATCCGCCGGATCGCCTAGACGAATCTTGAGCGTCTCCAGCCTGATAAAATCAAGCCCGTTCAAGATGAGCTCCAGCAGCGCATCAAAGTCCGGGATGGCGGCAGCACGCTCTCGCAGGCAATAGAATAAATCCTCTATGCCATGCGCCACGCTTGAGATGCTCATATATTGCATCATTGCTGCCGACCCTTTCAGTGTATGCATATTTCTGAATATTTCGGCAATTGAGTCCGAACTGAAGCTGCGGCTGCGCTCGCAAGCAAGAATGACGGTCTCCAATTCCCCAATCAACTGCTCCGATTCAAATAAGTACATTTCCAGCAGTGATTCCGTATTGAAATCTTTCATGGTCTCCCTCCCCTCTAGAGAAATCGTTCTATGAATTCCTTTCGCTTACTTTTGAATCCCCTTGGTTAATGGTACCGAAAACCTAGGTCTCGGAGCCTTCATTCGACATTATAATCGTAAATACGATTTTATTCAACATTTATACGTATATACGTAATAGTACAATTATGGAATTTTTTTGTTTTTTCCTACTTTTGTGTCGTATACAATTCATGATGCAAGCTATAATATGAAGTTGTAATCCAACAAATAGTGATCAAAATTATTCCGGGAGTGACTTTATTTGGATTCTGTTAAGAAAAGACTGAGACAATTAAGGCAAGAGCTGGGATTGACAATGTCTGAATTTTCACAGCAAATTCACGTATCAGCGGGCAATGTTGGAGATTGGGAAAGCGAAAAAAGATCCTCCACCCCTGGAGCGAAGGCACTCATAGCGATCGCCAACACGTATAACGTTTCACTGGATTGGCTGCTACTGGGCAAGAACGTCCCCTTCCCGGCAAAATCCAAGCCTACGAGTAACAGCACATTGATCGAGGAACTTCCAATAACGATCAATGGAGAAGAGGATTACCGCTCTCCGCCAGATTCCGTTGCAGTTAAGCAACTTATTGCTGTCACGCAGGACTTGTGCGAACAGGATGTACACCTCCTTTTTCAACTCGCGCTTCGTATAAAAGAATTAGCCTCTCATCGCACTAGCTAACTCCTTGCCCACTCCCTCTCTCCTCGAACCCCACCATGAATCCTCTGCAGAACTAGAGTGTGACTTCAAACTCCGAAGGGAGCATACTTTACAGAATTTCCTTACTGAGCAAGGCATGTTCTCACAGGCGTACCGAGGGTACGTCAAGCGATCATAACGTTACGCAGGACGTACAGGCGGTGAACAATGCCCCTTCAGCGGGTTGGAAGACTAGCCCTGGTTCGCCTCACGCAATGGAAACATAAAAAAACAAGGTTGCACCCGACCAACTTTCCCGTCCGGGGCCCCTTGTTTTTCTGTTTTCCCTATTAACCACCCACCAAAAAACGCTCCACTACCGCAAGTCCGTGATCCTCCAGCATCTCGGAATTGTCATAGTACAGCACGCTGCCCTCGGGCAGCGGCCAACGGATTGTTCTTGGAGTCAAGGAATGGCGAAACTCGCTCCAATGCTGGAGCTTCCATTCATCCAGCCTGGAGGCTCGCTTGGTGATTCGTTCGTAGTAGGTCTGTTCATCCTGCAAGGTCACCACCACCACCTTCACTTCCACCTCCTGAAGTGAAGCACCGATCCGTCCCAGCTCCGATTCAATCCAGGACGGGTCCTCTGTCTCTCGCGTGAACGGGCCGATAATCAGCACACTCAAGCCAAGCTTTACATTTTCGAGCGCCGCATCCATCGTGATCCTATAGCCCAGATCTCGGCATAATGCTTTGTATTGTGCAGAATCTCGGTCTTCGGGGTCTAACCCTGAAGCCGTCATCAGTGCGATTGCGGCTGGACGAAGCAACGTATCCATATCGAGCAGAGGATATGAGTTACGGACGGCCAACGCTTTAGCCAATGTCGTCTTGCCTGCTCCAGCTCCCCCTACGACAAAGAGCAACCTTCCTTTGGCTTCTCCTCCAACCATGATTACACTCTGCCTTCCTGCAGCTTGCTCCACACCTGCTTGTTGCTATATTGACGTTCGGTGCTAATGTCCTGCCCGAACCAATCCGGTGCTCGGAAAGCCGCAGCCTCCTGCTCCGAACGAAATTCCACCTCCAGCACGGTCAATTGCAATTGATCATACACGTCAATCTCAACTTTTCTTCCATTGAATTCAGCGGTCATGCGGTTCTTGGTCAAGGGCACAGCCCCGCAGGAGCGAATCAACTGTTCATAGATTTCGGCTGAGATAGAATACTCAACCTCCTCCCGTATCAAGCCATTTCCCCGTTTGAAGGTATGGGTATATTCCACCTCGCCGCTTGCAACATCCGTCAATCTCCGCACGCGCAGCTCCTGATCCTCATCGATTGCCAGATAGGTCTGCTCAATGCGCTGCTCCCGCACTACCTTGAGTGTCCCGCTCTCCTGTAATTCCGCCATATTCGCATTCAGCATATACTTCCGTTCAATTTCAAGCTCCATCCGTTCACGCCCCTTCATTTTGCCAGCAGACTGTGGTTATGGCTGTGTTCGCATCTCAGCAGCACAAACCCGATTACGACCTTGCTCCTTCGCCTGGTACAGCGCCTGATCTGCCCGTTCGAACAACTCCTGTGCAGAGCTGGCATGGGAGGGAAAGTGAGCGCATCCGATCGAAATCGTAATGCCTCTGCCGATCGGCATATCTGCTTGCTCGCAGGCCAGCCGGATGTCCTCCGCCCGGTTGAGCGCTTCTTGAATCGGCGCCAGCGGCAGAACCACTACGAACTCCTCTCCTCCGTAGCGGAAGCAAGCATCACCTGGGTGAATACAATTCAGGAGAAGAGCGCTTAGCTTCTTCAACACTTCATCGCCGGCAGGATGCCCATAGCTATCATTAATCGTCTTGAAATGATCGATGTCCAATATAAGTACCGCAAACGGGAACTGATCCTCAATCCACTTACTGGTCATGCCCTCCAGCGTCCGGCGGTTGGCAAGTCCCGTTAGCGGGTCAGTCGTCGCTTCCCGTGTCAGTTGATCCGTCTGGAGCTTCAGATTGACCATAGCCAGCGCTACGGTCTTCATCAACATATCTGCCTCTCGATTCCAGTGCTGACCAAATGCCATAGCCTCGGCCTTCCCTAGTCCGAAGCCGCTAACGGTATGAGCCAATTGGACAAACGGCCGCACCAGCCGCCGTGCAAGCCAGATCGCGCCCAGCATGAGCAGCAGCGAAGCCGGGGCGATATAAAGCAGCATTTGCCGGAGATGGCTGTTCAGTTGCTCCTGCACCTGCGAGATCGGCGATACGATGACGACTCCCCATCCATTGGATTTCACAGAGGCATAGCCAGCCAGTTGGGCGACCCCTTTCGTATTGATCGCTTCCAACGAGCCGCTCTTGCCCTCCAGCACCTTCTGAACGATCGGATTGCTGCTCACATCCTCCCCGCGTCTGCTCACATTGGGATGATAGATCAGCCGACCCGTCGGCCCCACGACAAAAAGATACGATTCTTTATCCGCATCCTGGCTGCCGCCAAAGATGGAATGAATAATATTCTCCTCTTGTAAATATAACGTTCCGCCTATAATACCCTGATAATTGCCCTGCTTATCCACCAACGGCTCGCTCATAAGCAGAATCAGCCTTTTGCTGGTTGTTGTCTGGTAGGGACTGGACAGGTAGCTTTGGTGACTGGCTAGCGCCTCCAGCGAAGCCGGCTGCTGCACCTTTTTTCCGATCATCTTCTCGCCATCAGGCACAAAGCCTCTCACAACCCCCATCCCATCTACGATGACAATCGAATTAAAATAACTGCTGCTGTCGCGCATAAATTCAAGCTCGCCCTGGAGCTCGCTTAATGTCCATTCGCGATGCTCCATCACATAACGACTGCCCTGTTTAAGCGCTAACTGCATCGAACCGAATAGCGAGTCCATCGTCTTGGCCATCTTGGCGGCTGATGCTTCATTTAATGCTAAGGTCGTCTGGTACAAGGATTGTTTCTTTAACTGATATGAGCCCGTCAATAATATCGTAGCTGTCAGCAGCACAGATGCGATCACTAGACCGGCGAACAGTGTGGCCAGACTTACTTTTCTGCGTGATTTATGTTTATCTCGCCTCATAACCTGTAACTCGTTCCCCCTGCTTCTGCTCAAGTTCCAAAACGTCTGCGATAGCCGCAACGGCGGCATAATTCCTCTACGGCCTCTCTGCGAGAGAAGCCGTCGACAAGCCGTCTGGCACGGCCACTGTTAATAATTTCAGAGAACGGCTGTACATTGATATTGCCCAGATTAATAATCCCTTCCCCGTCCAGACAGCATGGAACGACGGTGCCGTCAGATAATATTCCAGCCTGATTGCGAAGTCCATAGCAGAACCCTCTGCCATCATCCTCCTCAGCGTCCAGAGCTGGCCACTCAAACTCATAGTCCTGATTAATGTATACCCGCTCCGCTACCTTCGTGCCATGCCCAGGCGCCACTCGCTCCTCGATGCGGTAATCCAGGCCAAACTCGGCCTCGATCGCGCCCAGAATCTCACGATTGCGCTGTCGCTCCGAATTGGTGGCATTATCCATGTCCAGATTCCATAGCCTCAGCGATATGATCATTTGGGTCTGTTCCATCGCTTCTCGCACAAAGGATAGTACACCCTGAATGTATCCTTCCTTGTCCGTCGAGCCTTCATGACCGTCGAAGCTGTGCAAGGAAAAGTTCATCTGGCGGATCGCTGGCTTGGGCAGAAGCTTATGCTTCACTTTGTGCAGCAGCGTCCCGTTCGTTGTAATGTTGACTTTGAAGCCCATCTCCCCGCTAATATCGAGCAGTTCATCCAGCTTAGGATGCATTAGCGGCTCTCCCTTGAGATGCAGGTAGATCGAATCGGTATACGGCTTGATCTGCTCCAGTCTGTGGCGGAACGCCTCCGGCTGGATAAAGTTCGCCTGTCGCTTGGTCTGCGGACAGAAGGTGCATGCCAGATTGCATACGCTGGTAATTTCAATGTAAAATTTCTTGAACCGTTTCATAGCTTCCATGACTCCATTCTGCAGCACTATACGGATGCTTGTCCTATTGCTATCTTACCATATCGTTTGATCTGAGCACGAGGTTTTTCACGCCTCGCTCAAGCCGCCAGCCGAAGCAATACGATGCCCGCCAACGCACAGACAAGCCCGGCCAGCTCTCTTCTCTTCATCGTTTCCTTCAGATAGAAACGGGCGTAGATCAGCACCAGCACCACATTCATGGCAGAGATGGCCGAGACGAGACCTGTGATGCCATCGCGAAAGGCCGGCATGATCAGGAGCATCCCCCCGATGTTGCTCAGGCCGACGATCATCCCCCAGCCCAGAACCCGCCCTGTTCCCCAGTGTGCAGCTTTACTGGCAGCCGTCTCGGCTGTCGACCTGGCAAGTGCGGGCTGCTGTGCCGAATCGCTGGATAGCTCCTGCACCCTCTTCGCCCGCATCCGTCCACGAAGCTGTTCGCTGCACCACGAGCAGCCAAAGAGCAGGCTGCCCGTTGCATACATCATGGCCAGTGTAGGCAGTGTCTCTCCCATTAGCAGAGTCGCCAGCTTAACAGATAGATCCGTCAGACTGAAAAACAACAGTGCCAACAAGCCCCACTGAATGCCTCCTAGCTCCGTCAGTTTTAGTTCCTGTGAATAGCGGATCATGAGCAAGCCGATCATAATAATGGCAAATGACCCAAGCTGCCAGACATTGAGCGCCTCGCCCCATATCACATAAGCCCCCATGACCACAATAACCGGAGGAAGTGCTGTCATCAGCGCCACCAACGAAGCTTTGCCTACCGCATAGCCTTTATACATAGAGGCATTAGAAATGAAAGAAAAAATCCCCATCAATATTCCAACCAGCGCTCCTGACGTCCATTGCTGACCGACAACCAGATTTGCAGCTAACGCCACTAGACAGCCCGATGTATACACACCCAGCAACAGCAGACTACGGTTAATCGGCCGCTGCGAAGTCCATTGATACAATATACCCCGCAGGCCGAAGCAGACAGCGGCCAACACGGCATATACAAACCACAGCATAAATTCATTCACCTCATAACGTCGATTCTTGTCGAATAATATTGGAAGCTCACACTTCAAGTTAGATTAACACAGAATCATAAATATTGCCATCCATTACAGACCAGCGAGCAGCCAGCAGCCAGCAGCAGCTTCCGGTCACTCCCTGTTCTCCATGACCAGCATGGCAGGAGCGCTCCAGACCGCTTCCCATGCTATAGAACATAAAAAAGCCTCTCACCAGTTAGAGAGGGTTAAGGCTTCTCGCTGACCGAAGTCAGGCAATCGCTAACAAAAACATCGTCATGAGCAGCAGCAGCATCACGACCGAGATCAGAAGCGCCGCTTTCTCCAGACGAACAGGCGGCTGCTGCTGAGGCTGAAGAAGCTGCTGTAGCCGATAATTGATCGAGCCGCCAGAGAATGACACTGCGGCTGCTCCTTCCATAGGCATCCGAACGCGAATCAGCTTGAGCAGCGCACTGCCCAATCCGCGCGCGGTGCCCATCCGCGAGATGGCATATTGGTCAGCCAGCACTTCGCTCAATATGTGATAGCTTTGGTAGGACCAGCGCGTGAGCGGGATGAACCACAGCCCTTCCGCGATCAACCGCAGCGTCCATAGCTTGCAGGCATCCTTGTTTTTCTGATGGAAGCTCTCATGCTCAATGACAGCCTCCAGCTCTTCCTCGTTCAGCAGCGCCAGCAAGCCGCTGGACAGCACAATGACAGGACGCCAGAAGCCGACTGTGAACGCCAGCGGCTGCTCCTGCCGTATCACCACCAGGCGTCCTTGCTCCAGCCCGAGCGCATCAGCGAGCTGGCCTGTGCGCTGCTCGTCACGCAGCACGGCCAGTCGTATATTGAATTTGGTCAACTGCACCCCTTGCTGTATGATGTGGAAGATCGTCATCAACACCGTATAGACGATCAGTCCGCTCAGCATCCCCTGGACAGTGTAAAAGAGCAGTGAGTTTTCCCTGAACAGGGAGGTGCACAATTGGAACACATTGATATGCAGATGCGTGCCGAAGAGCAGATGAATCGCGTACATCCCCATTTGCGTCCACACAAGCAGTGCAATCGACAGGCTGAGCGCCAGCGCCAGCCAACATTTTTTTCTCCACCACATCAGGCTCGTTCCTTCTCTAGTCATCGAATTCGTCATTCCGGTCATCCCCCAGGGCGTATATCCTTGCCCTAGTACACTACACCTCATTATAGTTCAGCCCATTCCTTCTTTCAAGCGTAGCAGCCAGACCAAGAACTCCTGTAACACGGAAGAGGCCTTCACTGCCCTAAGGCAATGAAGACCTTCTGTTCTAGACTGACGGACTGAAGCCGTCAACGCTTGACACACTGCCATCTGCCCAGGATGAACCTGGCAGGGCAAGCGAGCCAGCCAGGAATGCTACATAAGCGACCTTGCCTATTCTGCAGACAGACTGCTGTCCTTCATAATGACGTCATGCGCTCCGCCTTCAACCAGGCTGGTAGCCGAAACCAGTGTAATGCGCGCATTCTGCTGCAGCTCCTCGATCGAGAGCGAGCCGCAGTTGCACATGGTGGACTTGATCTTATACAGTGTCTTGTCCAGATTTTCCCGCAGAGAGCCGGCATAAGGAACGTAGGAGTCAACTCCCTCCTCGAACACTAGCCCCTGCTTGCCGCCGGAGTCGTAACGCTGCCAGTTGCGCGCCCGGTTGGAGCCTTCGCCCCAGAACTCTTTGACAAAATTGTTGCCGATCTTCAGCTTCTTCGTCGGAGACTCGTCGAAGCGAGCGAAATAACGACCCATCATCACAAAATCCGCGCCCATCGCCAGCGACAGCGTAATATGGTAATCATGCACGATGCCGCCGTCCGAGCAGATCGGTACATAGATGCCTGTCTCGGCGAAATACTGGTTGCGCGCTTCATTGACCTCCATCAGTGCAGAGGCCTGACCGCGTCCGATTCCTTTTTGCTCGCGTGTGATACAGATCGAGCCGCCGCCGATGCCGACCTTCACGAAGTCAGCCCCCGCTTCCACCAGATAGAGGAAGCCCTCGCGATCGACGACGTTGCCAGCGCCAATCTTCACGTCAAAGTTCGCCTTGACATATTCCACCGTCTCCCGCTGCCATTCGCTGTAGCCGTCTGACGAATCGATGACAAGCACATCTACTCCGGCCTCTACCAACGCGGGCACACGCTCCGTATAATCCTTGGTATTGATTCCGGCGCCAACAATATAGCTCTTGTTAGCATCCAGCAAGCTCAGTGGATTTTCCTTATGGGAATCATAATCCTTGCGGAAGACCAGGTATTGCAGCTTCTGCTCCTCGTCCACGATCGGCAGACAGTTCAGCTTATGCTGCCAGATCAGATCATTCGCCTCCGGCAGCGTCAAGCCGGAGCTGCCGTAGATCAGCGAGGAGAACGGCGTCATGAATTCGCTCACCTGCTTGTCCAGCGAATCGCGGCTCAATCTGTAATCCCGGCTCGTCACGATGCCGAGCAGGGTGCCCCGCGGCGTGCCGTCATCTGTGATGGCTACCGTGGAATGATTGTTGCGCTCCTTGAGCTCCAGCACATCCTTGAGCGTGTGCTGTGGCGTCAGATTAGAACGGCTGACCACGAACCCTGCCTTATGCTCCTTCACCTTGCGAACCATTGCTGCCTGATCCTCTATAGATTGGGAGCCGAATATGAAGGAGATTCCCCCGCACTGCGCCAGTGCTGTCGCCATGTTATGATCCGAGACCGCCTGCATGACCGCAGAGGAAAATGGAATATTAAGCGCAATATCCGGCTGCTCGCCACGCTTGAATCTCGTAATCGGTGTCTTCAAGCTGACATTCGCGGGCGTACATTCCTTCGTTGTCAAATTCGGAATGAGCAAAAATTCGCTAAAGGTACGGGATGGTTCCAAATAGTATTGAGCCACTGTCGTTCATCTCTCCCCAATTTATGTTTTCTCTTGCACAGTGCCAGAGCCGCATCCATACGGCGTAAATTGCTTTATTATAGTCGATGTTTCGCAGTTAATCAACCCCTGTGCCACCTCATTAAACATGTAAACGCTTCACCCTGCAAGCACATGTCTGTACCCGCCATTTCTATATCCATACTGTGCTTCTCCGGCCCACTACGCTGCCGGGCTGCCTCCTGACTTCATCGTCCAAGGAACAAAAGAGCCTGCCCGCGCAACGCGCAGGCAGGCCAGCTATCTCTTCATTAATTATCGTCATCGTCTTTTTCAACTTTTAATATGTTTCCCGTATAGGCATCGATCTCAAGCTCGACCTCTTGGCCTTGTACACGCAATTCCACTTCATAGACCAGACGGCCATCTTCCCTGTCCAGCTTCACCTGATGCAGCGTACCGCCCGCTTCCGCCTTGGCTGCTGCCACTGCCTGATCGGCGGTAATGACAGCCTTCTTGGAGGGAGATTGCGCTGTTCCTGTGCTGCTCTGCCCAGCATAACCTATACGCCGATCTTCACGGTCATCGTCATCCCCATCATGATCATCATCAGAACGTATCTCCAACGTTCGACCAGTGTACGCCTCAATCCTAACCTCCTGGTCATGACGGCCTTGTTCGATTTCTACCTCGTAGTAGAGTATCCCGCTGCTCCGCTCCAGTTCGATGCTATCCACCGTTCCCTGTCCGCCAACTGCGGCTAGCGCATACTGCTTCGCCTTCGCATAGCCGATGACGGCAGGCTTTGCGCCTGTAGAGGGGGATGCCTCTGCTGGCTCCACCGTTCCCATCCCATATAGTCCGCCTGCTGCCAGTATAGCAGTAAGCGCCCCTATTCCTGCCCATTTCCTCATTGTGCATTCCTCCCAAGCAGTGTTCTGCAGCCGCATATGATGCAGCGGCTGGCAACATCCTACAGCTTCTATTGTAGAGATGTTATATGAGAGGGGTCTGACAGCAACATTAGAAATGGATGAGAACACACGCTGACTTCAAGCGTGAAATGGTAGGCCCCACCGTCATTGCGCGTCATCCTCCTCCGCATCATCCCATGTAATGGACATGATGGCACCGGTAATAGCATGAACCTGCACAACGGCCTCCCCTGCATCTGTATCTATCTCGACCAGGTAATAGCGGGTTGAGCCCTGCTGCTTGTATTCAACCTCATCCACCGTCCCCTGCACCTGCTGCAAGGCCAGCTTTGCCGCCTCAGACCCGGACAAGCCCGGCTGCTCCTCCGATACAGGCGGCTGTTCCGGCGCTGATGGCTCAGGTCCATGATGATCGTTAGGCCCGGCCTCGACCGGATCATAAGCCTCGATACGCTTAATCGCCTGAATGCCGCCGTCTCTGCCGTCAACATCCAGCTCGAACAGACCAAGCTGCGACCGCAGCCCGATCTTATATATAGACTGCTGCAGTCGGGCGCTTACCACCTTGCCTTCGTACAACAATTGCACCTGTTCGCTCACTTGCTCGCGGCTAAGCAGCGGCTCCGCCGAGGCATGCAGCAGCGCCCATACCACAAGACCGGCGAGGATGACTACAACGACCGCAGCGGTCTTCAGCATTGCTGGCTTACTCATGCCGTCCCCCCCTTTGTGAACGTGATCGTGACCGCAGTGCCCACGCCAAGCACACTCTCCAGCTTGATACGAGCACGGAGCACCTCCGCCAGCTCTGACGCCAGCGCAAGCCCCAGTCCCGCCCCGCCCACCTGGCTGCCCTGCCGCGTCCGTGATGGATCAACGCGGTAAAAACGGTCAAACACCTTGGGGATCTCCTCCTGCGGAATGCCGACCCCCTGGTCAGTGACGCGCACAAACGGCAGGCCGCCGCTCTCGCCCACGGTCATTTCAATCTCGGCTCGGCTATATTTGCACGCGTTATCGAGCAGAATGAACAATAGCTGCCGTAGCCTATTCCGGTCGGTAACGACCGAAATCACTGCTGCTCCTTCGACAAGAATCTCCCGATGGTATGCTTCACGGAACGCCTTGGCCGACTCTTCCGTTAGTTGCAGCAGATCGAGCTGCTCCATCCTCAGACTCCACTGCTCCTTATTCCTGGCGAGCATCAGCAACTGCTCAATCAGCTCCTGCATACGGAGCGTCTCGGAATGAATCGCCTCCAGCGCCTCCTGCTGCAGCTCCGGCCGCTCTGCCCCGCGCCGCTGCAGCAGACTGGCATAGCTCTCAATAATCGTCAACGGTGTCTTCAACTCATGCGAGGCATTGGACACGAACTGCTGCTGCTTCTCATAATTGCTCTCCAGCAGGCCGATCATCTCATTGAACGTCGTGCCCATCTCCGTCAGTTCATCCTTAGCCGGCTCTCTCAGCTCCAGCCTGCGAAATCTCCCGCTCTGCCGAATGTCGCGCATCGTCTGCGTCATCGCGGCGATGGGCCGCATGATGAGACGGGCCAGCAGCCCTCCTGCCGCAACCAGCGGCACGATAGCTAACGCTGTGACAGCAAGCAGCACCAGCCGCAGCTTGGACAACGTGTCCACAGCACCCTCGATATTTTCCGCTGTCTGGACATTGACGACCCTTCCGTCTCTCCAGATCATCGGGACGGAGGTGAGAATATAGCTGCGCCTGTCTGTGGCCCGGTACACGTCCTGCCATACCGCAGCCGAATACGTTACAGGCAGCTTGGCCAGCTCCACCGCCGCCTTGGCAGTAACCGGCGCGGGCGCCATTCCTTGTTCAGCAATGAGACGCAGCATTCCTTCCGAGGGCAGGTAGGCTCGCAGCAGCTCTGCCTCCGGTATGGCCGGATCGGCTGAGCGCAGCCCGCTGACGATGTGATTCGCTTCGGAACGCGCGCGCGCCAGCTCGGACTGCATCAACTGGTGGCTGAAGATCCAGTAGATCGCTGCATTCATCAGAATCAGCAGCAGGGCGAACCAGACCGAGGAATACAGATGAATCTGGCTGCGCAGTCTCATGGCGCTTCCTTGAGCACGTAACCGACGCCCCGTACCGTATGGATCAGCTCCGGCTTATGATTCTGATCAATTTTCCTGCGCAGATAGCGGATATAGACATCGACCACATTGGTGTCCCCATAATAATCGTAGCCCCACACCGCCTCTACAATCTGCTCCCGGTTCATCACCTGACGCTTGTTCTGCAAGAGATAGACCAGCAAGTCGAACTCCCGCGGGGTCAGCTCGATGGGTATACCGTCCCGCGTCACCTCGCGTGTGGCCATGTTTAGCTTCAGATCCGCTGTCTCCAGCCATTGCTTGTCCACACTGGATTCCGCCGGGGTACTGCGAAGGCGCAGCGCAGCGCGAATGCGGGCAAGCAGCTCCTCAATCTGGAATGGCTTGGTAATGTAATCATTCGCTCCAAGATCCAGACCCGACACTTTGTCCTCCACCGAGCTTTTGGCGGTCAGCAGCAGTATAGCCGTATGCGAATCATTCGCCCGAATTCGTCGGAGCAATTCAATGCCGCTAATTCCTGGAAGCATCACATCGAGCAAGATCAGATCAAAGCCGCCCGCGCGATACCGCTCCAGCGCATCCAAGCCGTTGCTAGAGATTTCTACCTGGTATCCCTCGCACTCCAGTTCAATTTGCAGCAGCCGGGCGATCTTCGCCTCATCCTCCACCACCAATATCGCTTCGCCCATCCTGTCTACCTCCTGTTCAACTGCCACCCGGCTCCGCATCTCAACCCAGATGGCGTTCACCCCGCTTGGGACGAGCCGCTTCACTTCTATCCCCCTATCGTACCATACCGGCAGCTTGGCATGAAACTGCGCGCCAACACGTCCGCCTGAGACGATCGATCTCAATCAAAAACCCACTCTGACCTATAAGGCCCTAGCGGGTTCCATGTTACTTAGCAAAGCTATGGTGTCCGATTGTAGTCACGACGTCCAGATTCGACCAGAACGGGCCCGTGGACACCTTGGGATTAAAAAAATAGACCGCGTCATCGATATTATTCTTCCCATCAAGCGCCTGCTTGACCGCTCGCTTCACGCTGGCATTGGGCTTGCTCTTGTCGAGCAGTCCATTATGTGCCGGGGGAAACTGCTTGCCGGAATAGATGACATCACGAATCGAACTCGGAAATCTCGTATCCTTGACACGGTTCAATATAATATTCGCAATCGCCAGTTGGCCTTCAAATGGCTCGTATCCGGCCTCCACCATCGTAATTTTGGCGAGCAGCTTCACATCCTCCTCAGAGTAGGACGGCGCCTCATGGCTAAGCAAGGAAGGGATGACCGTCTTGAGGCGAGCGCCTTCCTTCAGTGTTGACTTCGCTGTCAGCCCGTTACGCTTCAGCAGTGCCGTCTTGCTATGTCCTGTCTGATCGCTGATCTCATTCAAGCCATAGTCCTCCGAGATGACGGCACGCTTCACCGTCTCCAGCTCCACAACGCCTGTCTCTGAATCCAGCTTCACCTGACCATGAAGCAGCTCCACCAGATGACGCAGCGGGACGTACATGCTACCATCCGACATGAACGGTGCCGCATCCGATATATATCGCCCGTCATTAAAATAAACGACCGGCACCTCATTGCCAAAGACGATCGTATCATTAACTGCTGTATGTATCGTCACTTCCTCCTCGCTGCCATCCCAGCTTGCTACAGCATCATACAACTGAGCAATGCGAGCAGCAGGCACGTAAAGCCTGCCATACTTCTCAAGCGGCGACACCTTCACTGTCTCGCCATCATGCTTGATCTTCCATTGGGCTGGAGCAGCTCCCTCCGCGCCCGCGCTAGATATTGGAGCAATCCCGAGCATTAGCAGTCCTATAGCCAGCACCATCACTAGCGCTCTCATCGGCTTGCCGTTTCTGTTCATGCATTCCCTCCCGATGTATATGGCTGCCCATCATGCTCAGCCTGATCTCATGGGGAAGATTATAACACAGCTTTTTTATGCTGTGGATTAACTTTTTCACAGAATTAGAAAAAACCATAGACCTTTAGTCTTATTTTCAAGAGATATCAGGCTGCATTCCAGTCATTTCGAACTACTCTTCACTGCGATCCAGCATCGTGACAAAAAGCCCCTTCCGTCATCGGAAGGAGCTGGAGCATGTAACCTATTCAGCGATTCAGGATACTGCCTTGCGTTTCTTCTTGCACTCGGTGTCTGTGCAATTCTTATAGGTTCCCGTAAAGTCCAAGCGATGGTCGATCACTTTAAAGCCGTATTCCCGCTCGACTCGCTCCTCCAGTTCGGTCAGCCAATCCTCCTTGATCTCCTTGAGCTCTCCGCAGGCATGACAGATCAGATGGTGGTGCATATGCTCATGATCATCGCTTCGCAGATCAAACCGGACAACACCATCGCCAAAATTCATCTTGGCCACGATATGAAGTTCGGAGAACAGCTCCAGATTGCGATACACCGTTGCGATACCTATATCCGGATTCTTTTGCTTGACCAGCATATAGACATCCTCTGCGCTCAAATGGTCATGCTCATGCTCCAGCAGCACTCTCAGCGTAGCCTCCCGTTGAGTGGTGAGCTTGTATCCCTTGCTGGTCAATTGCTTGTTGATTCTGACCACACTCTCTGTAATCGTCGACATAATGGAGACACCTCCTCTTTTTCCCTGAGCATCATGCTCGCTAACCAATACTATGTCAAGCAAGCCGCCGTTCTCACCTCGCACATGGCGGAAGGCGACTTACAAGCTGTTGCTGTATTGCTCACTCATTTGTTTAGAATGATTCTTATTTATATATTAATACAATATACAATAAGATGCAAATACATTCCGTAGTTCTAGTGAGCAGCATTGGCAACGAGTAAGGAAGACGAGCTGGAGGTGCCTTCTGCCGCAGCAGGCAGATACACTCGCTCCACCCTTGCCGAGAGCGAGGAGGAGATTTCCTGCGGAACGCTGTTGACATATTGCGCTAATTCCCGGCAGCTAATCTCGGCTTGCTGCTGCCGACCGATCAAGGTTACCTTCGTTCCCTCAGGAAAACGGTGCGGCAGGCGGATCATAAGCTGATCCATGCAGATCTTCCCGATCACCGGCATACGCATGCCGCCTGCCAGCACCATTGACCCTCGAAGCCCTTGCGACCAGCCGTCGGCATAGCCGATCGGCACTGTGGCAACCCATTCCTGGCCACTGGCCTGATAGCTGTTGTCATAGCCAATATACTCTCCTTGCTCCAGCTTCTTCACCTGCAGCATGCGGCTATGCAGACTGAGGGCAGGCTTGAGCTGGATGCCATCAGCGAGACCTTGCGGGCCAAAGCCGAACAAGGCTGCACCGATGCGCACCATATCCATCTGCGCGCCTGGGAATCGTAGCGCTGCCGCACTTCCTGCACAATGATACAAAACACTGGAAAACCCGGATTGCAGCACCCATCGCTTCATGCAACGAAATCGGTGGAGCTGACGCTCCACATAATCCGTATGCTCCTGTCCCGCAGTGGCAAAATGAGTATACACGCCAACCAGCTCGATATGGGGTCGCTGGAGCAAGGGCACCATCTTCTTCCATTCCTCTTGCGAGCGGACACCCAGGCGGCCAAGTCCAGTATCCATCTTGACATGCAATCGCAGCTTTCCGCCTGTACGCCCCAGCTTGTACCGCCTGATCTCCCGCAGCCAGGACGCCGAGATGACCGTCAGCATCAGATTGTGCTCGACGGCAAGCACAGCCTCGCTAGGGCTGACGGGGGTCAGAACGAGGATGGGCGCTTCAATACCATGCTCCCTCAAGCGCAGCGCCTCGCCCAGATACGCCACCGCCAGTTGCTCCGCTCCGGCACGAAGCGCTGCACGGGCGCTCTCGACATCGCCGTGGCCATACCCATCGGCCTTGACGACCGCCATCAGCCGCACCCCACGGCGCAGCCTCGCCTTGACGGCAGCGGTATTATCCGATATGGCTGCCGAATCAATCTCTGCCCATGTGTTGCGATGCAATTCAGGTACTGCCATACGCCCCCTCCTTTCTGTTCCTCGGCCGCAATCCGCCCCTTCAATACAAGCGAATCTGATCGCCCGCTTCACCTCTCATACCGGATAGACTGCTTGTCCGCATGACGGTTAACCGCATAATCGATCAGCTTGTCGATCAACTCCGCATAGCTGGTTCCATCCGTCCGCTCCCACATGACCGGATACATGCTGCAATTGGTAAAGCCCGGCAAGGTGTTGATTTCATTCAGGTAGAGCTGTCCTGTCGGCTCCACAAAAAAATCAACCCGCGCCAAGCCTGCACCGTCCATCGCCTTGTAGGCCAGCACAGCGTACCGTTCAATCTGCTGCGCGGTTTCTGCCGAGATATCTGCCGGGATCGACATCGTTAATTCTCCGCGAAAATATTTGGCATCGTAATCAAAAAAGGTCTGATCCTGAATGAACTCTCCTGGCACCGATACCGCTGGCTGTTCATTGCCAAGCACGGCCACTTGAATCTCCCGCCCGGCAATCTCCTCTTCCACGACAATCTTGCGGTCATACTCGAAGGCGTGATGGATGCCACGCAGCACCTGCTCCCTGTCCAGGCAACGACTAATACCGATGCTGGAGCCGAGAGAGGCTGGCTTGATATAACACGGGTAGCCGAGCTCGTGCTCGATCTGCTGCACGATGTCCTCGCTGCTGGCCGCCCAGTCTGCACGGCGATAGGCCAGATGCCTCGCCTGCGGAATGCCAGCCTGTGCGAACAGTGCCTTGGCGATCGACTTATCAAGCGCTGCAGCGGAGCCCAGTACGCCATTGCCAACGTAGGCCACATCGATCAGCTCCAGCAGCCCCTGCACCGTACCATCCTCCCCGCAGGAGCCGTGCAGCAGCGGCAGAGCGACCTTGGGTCCAGGCAGCTCAGAGAGCTGCAACAGCACGGAGCCGAGCGAGCCGGCGGCATCCTCCGTCCTCGGGCGTGAAGACAGCAGTTGCTCCATGCTCGTTGCTGGCTGCTCCAGACGTCCGCCCAAGCACCAGTACCCTTCTCTTGTAATGTACACGGGATACACCTCATGCTGGTCAAAATGAAGGGACTGAAGCACGGTGAATGCTGTCTTTAATGAGATGTCATGCTCAACGGATTTGCCGCCATATAGTACGATTAGTATCAATTGGTATTCCTCCTGCATCTGTATGTTTAGATCGGGGTAATTATCGTTCATATAGTTCACATTGTAAGGGTGAATTCTAAAGCTTCGTGTAACGAAATGTTAATTAATTCTTAAAATGCCGTTAGATGTTCGTAAGAAGTTGTCCTCGGCTGCATGTCAAAAAGACGACCTTATCCCTGACGTTCGGGATATAGGCCGTCTGCTTCGATGTTTCCTATATATGTATGTATGGCAACAGAGCAGGTCTGTCAGTATGACAGCCCCTCCAGGTTATTTTGCTGATAATCATACATCAAGTGCAGCTCCCGCGACATATCGCATGCCACTTGGACGATCCTCTCGTCAAATTGCGTGCCAGCGTGTCGACGCAGCTCCTCCAGCGCTTCCTGTACAGATACGCTCTTGCGGTAAGGACGATACGTGAGCATGCAATCGAGCGCGTCGACGACAGAGCATACCCGCGCTCCTAGCGGAATCTCCTCCCGGCTCAGGCCGTGCGGATAGCCATTACCATCCCAACGCTCATGATGATGAAGCACATAGGAAGGCACTGTGCCCTCCAGTCCCGCATACTGCAGGAGCTGATAGCCGATCATTGGATGGCCCTTGATCTGCCGCCACTCCTCACTGTTCAGCTTGCCGGGATTGTCCAAAATATCCAGCGGTATCTTCATTTTACCCAGGTCATGCAGAAAGCACCCGCTTACGATCTCAATTCCATGCTCTGTGTCCAGCAAAGGAACCATTCGTTCTGCAAGCAGCGCTACCCTCGCACTGTGGGCATAGGTTGGAGGATGGTATTCACGCAATCTCTTCATCCACATCCCTGCAACCGGTTCGGAATACGTAGTAGGCTCCTCATATTCCTGATCATTGTCCAGCAGATTCATTCCTGTTCCACCTCTCATACAAACAAGACTCCCGCGTCTCCTTGGAACGACGCAGGTTACATATTATCCGGGCGATACCGCACCCGCTTACTCTATGAATAGTTAAATAAATCACGCTACGATGCTTACTGAACAAAATCCCAGTCAAAAAGCAGGATAACCGCTCCATAGCCATTGCAAGACGTAAGACCTAGTATCTTATAAACAACATTTAATTTTACTCGTCAGTATATAACAATTTTCTACATTATTCAATGCGATTTCGATACGACTGCATGATCATGCCGGAAACTGCTTTCCCCGCTATAGTATCACTAAAATCGTAAGTTAGCGAATCTATTTAACTACAACGATGTAGGTCTAAAGGTCTACGTTGTATGATCAGCGAAATGGACAGATTCCTGAATTCTACTAGTGACAATACTAGAAAAAATAGATAAAATATACATATAAATAAACATGTGGTATTGAGGTGAGTGGTTCTGTTCCCTTCTACTCTGCACGGCTTGATGTTTACCGTTACCTCGTTGCTGGAGTATTTGGCCATCTTTACGCTTACACTGTCCCTGTTCCGATTTAGAGCAGCCGACTACAGATGGCAGATTGTATTCTCTTGCTTATCGCTGTTGATGGTATCCTACATGACCCGTGCCGGTCTGCTGGCTGAATTTTCTCCGTTTGTTCAAGTGCTGGTACTTATTGTGCTGCTCTGGTTTGTGTTTCGCATCCAATTTTTTTATGCGTCGGTCATGTCCGTACTTGGCTTTGTGTTATATGGCACCCTGCAGTTATTTATTATTTTTGCTGCCCGGCTCGTCTATCGCTGGGCCACCGACATACCTGCTCTCCCGGACAGCAGCATGTTCATCGTAGCGATGCTCACGAGCACCATCTGCCTAGGTCTGGGGGTCTCCCTGTATCGCCGGGGATGGGGGTACACCTTTGTTCCGCAGCGCACAGATGGCTTCATCAATTATCGCAAGCGGGAAAATTTTCATCTGCTGCTTGTTGTGCTGATTGCGTTGCTCGCTATTGTCGGTGCCTATTATTTGTCCCATCAGCATTTTCATTACTGGATGGCCATGACGATCATTATGGTGTTGCTGTCCTGTGTATCGCTACTGTTCATGCGGGCCTCCAATCTAAAGGATAGAAGTGAGAATATATGGTAGATGAGTATGCTGCGCGCCTGGCCGCAGCCATTAAGAGGACAGCGCCAGACAGCAAGGCAAGCGCAGAGGTTATCCAGTATGGCGCTATCATGCTGTTCAATGGCAGCGCGGTTCTAGTCTCTGTACTATTACTATGCGGGCTTGCCGGCAGGCTGACACACGGCATGATTGTCCTGATCGCCTACGCCTTACTCCGTTTTTGCACCGGAGGGTTTCATTTCCGCTCTGCACTGGTCTGCTATCTATATTCGACCGGGGTGCTGACAGCGATTGCTCTCGCACCACTGACTGCAGCAAGCAGCCCGTACCTTACTGCAGCGAGTCTGGTGCTGGTGCTCCTGTTCGCTCCATCCGATCTGGAGCAGCACACCCGAATTCCGCAAGCTTACTACCTTCATCTGAAGGTGCTTGCCGCGATGTTGGTTTCACTCAATTTTATTATAGATTCTAATCATCTTGCATGGACAGCATGTGTACAAGCTCTTACTTTAATTAAACGAAGGAGGAATATCTCATGAAGAAGGTCAACAACTCTAAGAAGACCAAAAAAGCACTCATCTGGACGGCTTCGATCGCCGCATCTCTGCTTGCTTCCGTAGCCAGCGCTTCCGTATCGGTCGCTTCCCCTTGGTGGAACCATCGTCCGGAGCCGCCTAAGGAACTGCTGGACTAGTCCTTTGCATCATGGAGTGTCAACGTCGGAGGGGGCAAGCCCTGGTAGTAAGACTCCATCCAGCCGCCCCCTATCCTAGCTCTCGTTCGTGGCATGCTACGACAGCGGATATAGGTTGAAGATTGCCGGAATATGTGCCATCGTGCAAGAAGCCCAATCCAGAAAACAAAGGTTGAGATGGTGTGGATAACAAATGGATACCAGTTCTGGCTTTGCCGGATGCGACGCCCGAATTTTTAAAGATTTCCGATATTTGCTATACCTCACTAAAAAGGGGGAAAATTATATTTCATACGTTGGGCAAAGACTACCAGCTCATATCCAATATTGAAGAGCTGTACAGTCTTTTGTATACTTTTGAATTTCGCAAGACTGACCGCGGAACATTAGTGCGTATTGCCAACATGGTGCACTTTGACGAGAGCTACCGCAAAATATACTTTGACCGAATGATTACAAAGCATTCCAAGTATGCAACCGTATCATCGAACAATATCTCCAATGTTGCCAAATTCATGCGTGAACGAGATAGACAGCCTGCCCTAGATCATCCCTTACCTGTGAACAAGCTGCCTTAACTGGACGGAGCAGTCACACACTCCGTCCCCCCCACACACAGCCTCTGTTCAACCTGCTGACACCTCAAGCAGCAGTGCTTCTCTTGCTTCTTGCTCGTATTCCATCCTTTCCTCTATGGCATGACAAGAGTTCGACAGCAGTTGACCTGCCTGATAGTCCATATGAAACCAGTAGCAGCCCTCCTGCAGCAGTTGCGGAAGCGTTCGGGGCAAATTTGCAGCCACGCCCTGATTATCGGGGTGGAGCACCCAGCTAATTTCCTTCCAGTCCAACACACCCTCAGCAGTCTTCACCGGCACAGCGTAAGGATGATGCGCGGGAAGCTCCGCAACATATACATACATGCCACCCAGTCCAGAGCGATCCGACGACCACGTGATCAACCCTTTGAATGTGAGCTTCATGACATCGTGTTCGGACAGGCCCGTCTCCTCTGACAGCTCTCGAATCATCGACTGCCGGGGCTGCTCTCCAGGCAGCAGCTTTCCTCCAACGCCGTTCCAGCAGCCCATCCAGCTAGGCTTTTCCCGATTAAGCAGCAGCAGCTCATTCCCACGGCGAACAAAACAAATATTATATGTAATCATAATGATTCCCTCTCTCTTCCCTTCCCTGTCGTCCACTCCCCAAGCCGAGCCTGGCAAAAGACCGGTAGCAATCACGCTTATAGTTGATGGGCTCCTAATATGGCGCTTGCCGAGGTGGTGACATGCGAACCGTCTCGGATGTTCCAGAATACACAAGGCTGCCGACCAGACTCAACGAGTCGAGGGTGGCAGCCTTGTGTTGATCATAAGACTTATGTGTTGTGCTCGCTTATCTGAGTCTTAATATAGCTACGCGATACGAGGCTTTGCCTCTCAAGGACGACAATACCAATTGAGATTAACGGGGCAATCCTCGGCCTGGCAGACTACCAGTCGCGGCTAATCTCCATCTCGTCCACCGCAATGCCTTCCTCAACGGCAAATTCAAAATCTTCAATATCGTACACCTGAACCGGTACTTCCGCTTCAATGATACGATCCTGCAGCTCTATCTGATCCGATAGTAGCGGCAACTTGAACTTCATCGCCGTCAGCAACTGCTCCGTCTCGATCGGATCAAAATACTCGCCGTAATGCGCATTATCGAGCGCGTTCACAACGGTGAAGGTAACGTGCTCGCCCAGCAGCAGCGGCGCACTCTCTCTCCAGGGGACCCCAAGCGCGCGTTCAATCTTCTTGCGATTCAGCGGCTCCTCGAAAAAAGCGATCAACTCGCCAATCTTCATCTTGACATGGCGGTCGTCCTCCACATCATCCATGACTTGATCCGGCCCGTTCTTCATATCATAAAGCTCCATAATCGTGGAGTATGGAATGACGTAATCGACAGGTCGATCCGGCACCATCAGTTGCCCATAAGTCGCGACCATCACAGCCTCTATGACAAAACGACGACGCATTTTGTATCCCCCTCTCTATATCAGCCTGTTCATGCTAGCAGATTAACGATCTATGCTTGCCCTATATTATACCTCAATCACCATCGAAACGGTACAGGCAAAACGGACAAGGGCAACCATCCCTCCGCAAGCACAGGGTCTGACCCGGTATGCTCCGCTGTCTATCTCGGTTGCCCTCATGGATCAGCAATATCGCATTACGTCAAGCTCCTAGTTCCGGCATTGCTTGAAGCCGGGCATGGAGGTACAATGGGCATACTGGCATTTTTGAAGGAGGCACTACGTTATGAAGGAAAAGCAAGAGCAAGTGATTATTATTGGAGCTGGGCCATGCGGACTGGCCGCGGCACTGGAGCTGCATAGCCACGGCTTCGATCCGCTACTGATCGAGAAGCGCAATGTGGTTCACTCCATCTCCCAATATCCCATCTACATGCAGTTCTTCAGTACGCCCGAGCTGCTGGAGATCGCTGGTGTACCGTTTACAACCGCGCATGACAAGCCTAGCCGCCTGGAAGCGCTGAATTACTATCGCAATGTCGCGCTGCGCAGCGGCGTGCGCATCCATGCCTATGAGACCGTCACCGGCTTAACGAAGGAAGCCGAGGGCTTCGCGCTGACGAGCATCCGCAAGAACGGCGAAGCTCGTACATACCGCGCACGCCATGTTGTCATTGCGACCGGCTATTTTGACCATCCGAATCTGCTGGGCATTCCGGGCGAGGACCATGACAAGGTATCCCACTTCTTCCGTGAGGCACATCCCTACACGGGGATGCAGGTCACCATCATCGGAGGAAGCAACTCCGCAGTTGATGCCGCACTAGAGCTGGAGCGGGTCGGCGCCAAGGTAACCGTCGTCTATCGCGGCGAGGACTATTCGCCAAGCATCAAGCCATGGGTGCTGCCAATTATGAAGGCTATGGTTGCCAAAGGACGGATTGCCTTCCGATTCCAGTCCCGCGTGATCGAGATTACCCCGGCTGAGGTCGTCATTGAGACATCCGGCGGCACAGAGCGGCTGCCGAATGATTTCGTGCTGGCGTTAACCGGATTTCATCCAGACAGGGAATTTTTGGGGAGCGCTGGAGTAACGATGGAGGCGGAAGGATACCCGACCTTTAACGAGGAGACGATGGAGACCAATGTGCCCGGGATTTACCTGGCAGGGGTGGTCGCCTCGCGCCACGAGGCCAATGAGATTTTCATTGAGACAGGGCGTTTCCACGGTCATAAAATTACCCGCCACTTGCTGGAGCAAGCGGCGAAGCAGGAAGGATGAGCAGGATGAGATCACGCCAGCTATTTGTGATGGTCAGCATCGTGTTGACCACGCTGGTCGCTTCAATCGACGCGACCATTACGAATACGACTATGCCCATCATTGCCGAGGAGCTTGGCGGGTACTCGCTATATGCGTGGTCCTTCGCGGCCTACATGATTTTTGCCACCGTGCTGACACCGGTTGCCGGACGCATCTCTGACCTGTACGGGAGAAAGAAAATATTCGGCTTCGGTATCCTGTTCTTCCTCCTCGGCTCGCTGCTGTGCGGTCTGGCCGACTCCATGCTCCAGCTTGTCATCTACCGGGCCGTGCAGGGGATGGGAGCAGGCATTATGACCCCCTTCCCACTTATCATCGCCGGGGATCTGTTCGCCGTCGAGAAGCGCGGGAGGATTCAGGCGATGTTCTCCGCCATGTGGGGGGTGTCGGCTGTCGTAGCTCCATTGCTTGGCTCGTTGTTCGTGGAGCTGGCAAGCTGGCGGTGGATTTTTCTCATTAATATTCCAGTCTGTATCCTGGCCTTTGCCTTCCTCCTGTTCTATAAGGAAGCCTATGAGCCACGCAAATCCCCTATCGATGTGTGGGGGTCTGTCCTCTTCGCCGCCGGGGTTAGCCTGCTGCTGGCAGCGACGACGGTTGAAAGCCATGTCTGGCTATATGCTGTGTCTGGCGCTCTGCTGCTAATGTTATTTTGGGCGGTGGAGAAGCGTCACGCTTCGCCAATCGTGCCGCTGCAGCTATTTCGTATCCCGGCTAATAAATGGATGATCATCAATTCCTTCTTAACATGCGCCGCCTTGTTCGGCACCTCCAGCTATGTGCCGCTGTTTCTCCAGCATGAGAACTATTCCGTCTTCATGAGCGGCGTGTCTCTGCTCGGGATGTCGGTCGGCTGGATGGCCTGCTCGGTTCCAGCCGGACGCTGGGTGTTGCGCTATGGCTATACACGGCTGATGCTGATCGGCAACCTGACGCTGCTGGCCTCTGGCATTATGCTGATGTTCCTAAGCCCTGCGACCGGATTTATCTATGTTACTCTGGCAATGACCGTCCAAGGGGTCGGCTATGGATTGCTGTTCACCGTCACAACGATTGGGGCACAGCAGCTCGTTCGATCGGATCAGAGCGGCATCTCCACCTCGCTCCAGATGTTCTCGCGCAACATCGGCACAGCGATCGGAGTGACCGTGATGGGTGCATTGCTGCTGCGGGGCGAGTTCATGGAGGGTATCCGTCTCATCTTCCTGTACGGTACCCTGGTTTGCCTGGCTGGCCTGGCCACCGTCTGGTTTATCCGCGATAACAAGCAGCCTTCAGAAGAGCGGCAGGTGCCTGCGGAGCAGCTCCATTAGCTGCGGCTCATGCGCCTCGATCCAGCCGCATACGAAAGCAGTGCGCTGCATCTGTTCCGCCCATTCCTGTGGTGGATCAAGCTGCTGCTGATAACGATCGGCAAAGTGAAGATGTACATCGGCCATCCTGAGCTTCATCAGCGCTGGGATGGCCGTAATCTCCTCAGCAGTCAGCTTGCGGCGGCTGCCAAATCCCTCCACAAACAACTCCAGCCGCTCCAGCGAACGCTCTGTCCTGCCCTCCACGATCAGCTCTGGCAGCACTACAGCCAGCTCCATGGCGCGCAGATCAATGGTGCAGAACTCAAAGTCGAGTACACCAACCACCTCCTCCCCTCTCGCTACAGCATTTGTAAAGACAACGTCGCCATGCACCCACTGCTCAGGCAGCGAGCTTAGCTGCGCCTCCGCCTCCATCAATTCGCCGCGCACCCGCTCCAGCAGCTCTAGCTGCGGCAGCAGCCCGGTCAACTGCTCGTCTGCCCTCACCCAGCTCGCCATTTCTGCTGCATCCAGATGCTCATAATTGCTGCTCAGCTTGTAGTACGGCGTATACGCCGGCTCATCCTCCAAGGTCAAGCCATCGAGCGCTCCGCTCATGGTTCCGCATGCCTGACCCAGCCCGTAAATATGCGGCCCATACTCCCCATCCGGTCGTTGACCCTCAATGTAGATATATAGCGCGGCGAGCTTGCCATCCTTGCCGACGGCAATCGTCCCGCCGCTGCGACAAGCCACCGGACGCGGCACGGAAAATCCCAGCTCCATAAGGCTGAGCGCATGCAGCACACGATGCTCCAGCCATACCTTGGCCTGCTCCTTATGGTTGTCATACAGGCGCAGCACATAACGGCTACCCCCGCTATAGACGATACGGGTCGTATTGTTCTTGCCGCTCTCCTCCTTCACTACTCGGCACGGCCAGGGCAGATCGTAGAGATCGAGATACCGCTCCAATTCGAGCTCGCGATCCTGGGCGTCAATATCGTATGGCAAGCTCATCTCCTCAGTTCCCTCCAAGCCGCTCTGCTGCTCTTTCCTATGCTTTGTCTGCTCCTTCAACACCGTTCCCCGCCTTCCTATTCCTCATAGATCATTTTGTGCGTCATCCCGCCATCGATGACTAGATTAATACCGTTGACAAAATCATTTCGCCCCTCACTCAGATACAGACAGGCGCGCGCAATGTCCTCCGGCTGTCCGACACGCCCGGACAGATGCTGACGATGATCCGTCTCGCGCAACTGACTGTAGTCCCCGGTCTCGATCCAGCCAGGGCTAATGCAATTCACTGTAATGCGATGCTTCGCCAGCGAGGCTGCCATAGCGTGCGTGAGCGCTACCAGCCCACCCTTCGAGGCTGCATACGCTTCGCTATCCGGCTCAGACATTATCGCTCGTGTAGACGCAATATGGATGATGCTCCCGCCCTCTGGCTGCTGCTTCATCCGGGCCGCAGCTTCGCGCCCGCACAAAAAAGCACCGCGCAGATTGCAGTGGAGAACGCTGTCCCATTCGTCCACCGTCAGCTCGAACATGCTCTTCGTTATGCCAAAGCCCGCATTGTTGATGAGCACATCGAGCCGCCCGAATACATTCCATGCCCCCTGGATCATTGCTGCAACCTGATGCTCGGAGGCCAAGTCTGCTGCCGCCGCATAGAGACGATCTGAACCAAATTCAGCCGCCAGCCGTTTATTTAAGCTTTGCAGCCGCGCCTCCTCCTTATCCGTTATCGCGACATGGTAATCCGCTTTCAAGTATGCCTTTGCCAGCTCTGCGCCAATCCCCCCGGCCGCTCCGGTAATGACTGCCACTCGTCTCATAGCCATCGTCTCCTTTACAGATCGTCACTCTATCGTATATCGGCATCATCCACACTGGCAATCGGCAGGCTGGAGCTGTGCTCCGCCAACAGTTCGCGCAGGCTGCCCCCTTGGTCGCGCAGATCGTCCATATAGACATCCGCCTTCACAAGTCCTTGACGCAATATAATCGCACGATCGATCACATTCTCAATCTCGTCAATCAGATGGGTGGCAATGAGGACCGTCTCCTCCCCATGCAGGCTGCCTACGAGCAGCCTTAGAAAGCTTTGGCGAGTAAGCAGATCCTTCCCGATCAACGGCTCATCCATCAGGATGTAGTCAGCCTGCTTGGCCAGTCCCGCGCTAATCTCCAGCTTCAGCTTTTGCCCCTTGGAGAAGGTCCTGATTCGCCTGTCTCCATCCAGCGCATACAATTCGAGCAGTTGCCTATAATGCTTGTGATCAAACAACGGGAAAAACTTCGCCAAAAAATGTCCGTACTCCAGCGGCGTCATATGGGGCAGAAAGCTCCCTTCCTCCGTCACAAAGGCCAGCTTGTCGTACTGCTGCTGCACAGGTCTGCCCTCGATGCTCACTGTGCCGCCCTGCAGCTCGCCCAGCCCCATGATCGCCTTGAGCAATGTCGTTTTGCCGCTCCCGTTCTCTCCCAATATGCCGACCACCTCGCCTTTGGGAATCGCCAGGTGACGAATATAGATTCCGTGCGAACTGCTGCCATATCGCTTATCTATGTCGCTTAGCTCAATCATACTACCCCTCCTTGATGCTGCCGTCCCTTCAATGACCGTCCTTGATCTGCAGGTGATCGAAGAAACGGTAATCCAGTGGATCATACCTAAAACTGAGCTGCGCCGGGACGCGCCTTGCCCGGATCACATCATCATTCCAGTCTGAGCGAATCTCTCCCTTATAGACAATCTCGCCTCGATCATACACCTCAATCAACAGCCGCTTGGGGCGAGCAAACGAATACTCAATCTCCTCGTGACCCTCCCGGTTATCCTCCATCTGCCGCAGTATGATTAGGCGCCCCTCTACACTGCGCATCGACAGTAACGCTTCAACCGTCATATTGTCTGCCCCATCCGAGAAGTCTGCCCTTACCTGATGGATGAGCGCAATCCGGTCGGCGACCTCCACCGTGAGCAGCATACGATACAGCTTGCCATCCGACGTAGTCTGGCTGAAGCTCAGATTAAGCTGCTGCTGCTCAGAATCGGCATAGGCCTGATAACGAGCCCCATAGCTACTCGACTCCGCTGCAACCGCATCACCGATATAGACCCCTGGCACCTCCAGCTCGCCCAGCAATTGTCCGCTGGCTGCATCATAAGCTGTAAGCTGCAGCATCCCGCCCTTGGTCATGACCACGACCAGCTTGCCATCTACCGCCTCCAGACCCAGCACCTGAACAGCCTCCTCCTCTGTAAGCCCATTGACTCCGAGTGGTATGGCTGTCAGTTCACGGCTATCCGTCGCATCCGGCGGCTGCGGGTAACCCCATTCATAGAAGGCAAGCTTGAAGATACTGCTGCTGCCCGTATAATCCGTTGTGACGGGAGTCGTATAGTACACATCCTCGCCATCCACTGCTAGACCATATTCGAGTGGATTCGAATACCTACTGACCTGTCCCTCAAGGCGGCTACCGTTAAAGGTCAGCACAGGCGCCACATTCGCCTTCCCTGCGGGAACCGGATACAGGCCGCTAGTATCGCGCGCTACAATCTCGAACGGCCCACTGCCGTATACCTCATATTCCTTATTTCCAACCCGCTTGGCCTCACCCGCGATGTAGCTGTTGCTACGCGCCAACTGCGGCTGGTCGAACAGCACCGTCTCCTTAACCACCTTGTCCTGCCGGGCAGTAAACGTCATCGCATGGTAGCCATCGCGCAATTCTCCCGAGATGATCGCCTCTCCCAGTGCCTCTTTGCTACCTGCAATATCCTCCAGTACGAGCGTGCTGTCCTCCTTGGCGCGATAGATACCCAGGCTAAGGAGCAGCATAATCGCGAGCCCGACGGCAAGCATCGGAAGCGCTGCATGGTCTACAACTCGTCTTCGCATCTTCATTCTCCTCTCAAGTGTATCATGCAAGCCTCAGGCGACCGTCCCTCGTCGCAGCAACTGGAGGCTGTGACCGATGAACCAGGCACTCAACAACAGCAGCAGAGCGCTGCTCCAGTACAAGCCAGAGGGCTCCCCGTAATATATCGGCTCGCTCATTCTATACCCTGCTACACGTATGATGAGCAGTACTGCTGCAATGACCGCCACCCCTCCCCACAGCTTTCTGCTCCGCTCGCACAGTGTGGCATAGTAAGTTCCGGTCAGCAGCGCCGCTGCGATCGCGACCGTCGAGAGCAGTCGGCTGAAGCTGAACGGCAATAGCATACGGAACCATTCCGAGCGTATGACAGCAAGGAACCATCCATTATGCATGACATACCCTTCCCCACCCGCCCGGAACGCTCGTGCCGCAGCCAATTCGTAGCCCAGCCATGCCCCGGCTCCTTGCGCCGCGAGCAGCAGCAACAGCGCCGTAGCCGCTGTCGTTAGCTTTGCCGCATACAATGCCTCCCGACGAACAGGCAGTGTCAGGAAGGTGTAGATGCTCTTGCTGCCCAAGTAGGCGCGGTACACACTGCGAACATAATACGCCAGCAGCAGCAAGATATAGACTCCGCAAGTAAGCGCTGCTCCGGAGGAGACATAGAGTGTCTCGTAGCGTTCCACCACAGTATACGGGCCATAATCATTTGTTGCGGCATGAATCAGCAGGAGCGGTGTTCCCAGCGCACCTACGCAGAGCAGAATGATGGCTCGAAGCCAGGCGGCAAATTCTGCATTCAATAGACGATAATAACCTTTCATAAGCATCTCCTCCTCTGTATTACTCCTCTAGTACAATAATTGCAGATCGACACCAGAGGTGCCTTCCTGCCCTGATCTAGTCCCATAGCTCGCTCAGCAGCTCAACCACACGCTTGAATGATAGATTGATCTCCTTGGCGGAGCCAATAAACTCCTTCACCAACCCGCTCGTCAGCTCCGTCTCAATCCGCGCCCGCACCTCGTCATCCACATAGATAACGCTCCCCAGCGTACTGCTCGTGCGAACATAGCCCTCGTCCTCCATCAGCTTGAAGGCCTTCTGCACTGTATTCGGATTGATCTGCAGTTGTGCCGCCACCTCGCGTCGCGATGGCAGCTTGTCACCGCTCATGGCTTCGCCAAGCACTATTTTTCGCTTCACATATCGCGCGGCCTGCACATAGACCGGTTCCTTATTGTTCAGCTTCAGCTCATAGAAATTCAGCACACGCAGATCACCCCGCCTTCGATTATTGTATTATGGCACTAGTACAGATGGAATGTCAAGAGTCCAGTCTCTCAATCAGCAACAAAATTCATCGTATTGACATAATTTTGAAGTTAGCCAATGTACACATAATTTGTAATTATTGTATAATCAATCTAGTAGAGCCGTTGGCCAACGATCAATCTACTACCCTATAATATGAAGAGGAAAAGAGGTAGCGTTATGAGAACAGTTATGAGAACCTTCAGACCGATCCGGGTTACGATGGCTGCTATTATGTTGGCCCTTTGTTTCATGACACTTGCTGCTCCTGTTGTCTCTGCTGACGATCGAACACAAATTGTTTACCCGATCAAAGGTGCAGCATATAGCTCCTCCCCGGCATTCATTATGTGGACACTAACGCCAGATGTTAAGGTATCCCAATTTAGCATCTCGGCGGTAGATGGCAGTTATACTTATAATTCAGGCCCCATCTATCACACACCTGGATCAACTTCATATCTATCCCAATTGCCTGTACTGCCCTCAGGCAAATTGTATTCCATGTACATCGAAGATTATCACTATTCCGGCAATACGTATACCGGCTACAGCTATGACCATGGCTTCTTCAGTGTCTACTAGACAGTTATTTACCAGAGTTATAACAATGATGTCTAATTGAATCCATCTTGATCCGACCAGGGCTGTCTGCTGGCTCCCTTCCTTTCGGACAGCCCTTCGAGTTACTCTCTACGTATTATATCCATGCTCCCCGCTGTCTTCTCCCTGCCTATCGGCTACTACATATGCCTGTATCTTTGCTCAATGTGCAGCATTTCCTCATGTGACAACGGTCGTGCGAACTGACGGCGACGGTTGCCCATTACCCCATTCACCACAAATGCGGACAGCAGTATCCCTGCCGAGAGCACGGCGGCAACAATCGAGAGCAGTACAACTGTCATGACAAGGATGAACAGCAGCCAGACAAAGGCAATCCAGGAGACTGTTCGGCGCATGCTCCCCAGTTGCCAGACTCCACTGGACGACTCTGCAGAGAGCCGGCGCTGCAACAATCTGCGACCGCGTGGACGCAGCAGCTCCAGCCCGAGCGGAATAGCAGCAGCGGCACTCGAGCCCAACAGTGTAACCGCCGTGAGCAGCCACAGCCAGTCAGTCCCGAGCGCCCCTCCCCTCCAAGAATCAGGCTGTCGGGCATCTGTAGCCCGCTCCGGTACGATCCTCCCTTCGCTTCCCCCTGCCGATCCTCTGTCCCATGCAAGGCTCTCGCTGAGTGACAACTCCCCTGATGTCCGACTCTCCAGTGCCAGCGGCGGCCGCATGTTCTCTGACGCGAGGCCATGGCTGCCATCCCAAGGTCTAACGGCCTGCAACGTCCCGAGCACCGCCAGCCCAACCAGCACTAATGCAGCGATCAGCCGTCCTGGGGTTTGCCGCTCAGTTGAAACCGCCGCCATAGAACGCCCCCATGCTGATCTGCGATCTCGGAAGAAGGCGAACCACATGCGTGAGCTGGCATTCAACACCCCGAGCCCGCTTCCCCAGAGCGCCCCAAGCACTGCGAGTGGTACTAGCGCCGCGAGCCATCCGTTCCATACGCCGAGTCCCTTGCCGAGCAAGGTCATGAACAATCCACTGCCCGAGCTGCCTCCAGCACCCACAGTCGCCTCTGCAGTGGACAGCGCCAGCACTGCCAGCAGCACATAACACGCGAGAAATCCATACACTGGCGCCAAATAGATGCTCCAGGGCACATGTTGCTCAGGCGCTGTCGCCTCTTCCATCGTATAGGCAGCAGCATCCGAGCCACTAAATAACCGGAACATGAGTAGCACTGCCATCATCATCGCCAGCCAGCCGCCGCTGCCAGCAGTCTCGGGGCGCAGCGTGAACAAAAATTCCGCAGGCTGCAGCCTTGGGCCGATAAACAAGAACAAACCGGCCGTCACGCCAGCTACCAGCAATATTTGCAGCCATGTCCCGAGCTGCAGGAACAGCGCAATCCAACGCCGACCGGTCCAGGCTACGAGCGCCTGCGAGCCGAGCAGCAGCGCAGCACATAGCATAAAGGACAGCCATCCGTTGCCCAGACCCGCGTAGGTCGCGGCGAACGGCTGCATGAGCAATGCCCCCGCCCCAGCAAGCAGCACCAGCAGCGCCAGATCTCCGAAGCCGCGCAGCCATGCCGCTGCAAAGCCGAAGCCCTGGCCTCCGCGAGCCAATGCCCAGTGATAACAGCCGCCGGCTGTCGGCAGCGCCGCCGCCAATTCCGCTTGGGCGGCCGCCAATGCGAACGCAAATAGCGCTGCCACAGGCAGCGCTATGCTGAATCCCCACGCCCCGGTCAGTGCATAGACCGGTCCGAAATACAGCGCCGCTCCGCCCAGCACCGACATCGTTGCAAATGAAGCGCTGAATGTGCCCCATCCGCTCCAGTTGCGGCTTAGCTGCTGGGCATAGCCCAGCTTGTTCAGCGACTGCTTATCCGATATATACTGCACATAGACAGAAGCCGGCCTGCTGCCGCTCGCTGTGCGGCCGACCTGCCTTCCCGCTGCCACGGCCAGAAACAGTGCCACACCGCAGACGACAGCGAACAGCAATACACCAACCAGTACACTATACATGCCCTGCACCCCCTCTCGCTATATGTATGAGAGAGGGAGGGCATTTAATCATCGTACAAGCGAATTGAGCTTATCCATCATGTCCTTATATTCCTTGGAGGCCTGCATAGCTTCAATATATGCATCCCATTCGTCAAGTGACGCTTCGCCCGTGATGACAGCACGCTTCATTTCCTCTGTCATGCTAATCAACTCGCTGAATGCGCCTCTGCTAAATACCGTATCGCGGCCAACAAGCGGCATCGCCGCTCTAGCCGAAGAGAGGCCGGTCGATGATGTGGCCGCTGTCGAACTCTTCTCCGAAGCAGTGGACGAAGCCGAACCCGTTGCCTGCCCCTTCACTGCCTTCCACTGCTCCACAGCCTCTGTATAAGCCGCGCGAGCTCGCAGGTCCAATCCTTCCAGCAGTCTGGCATCCGGCAACGCCTCCCTTCGGCCGAACAGGCTATCCACCGCCGCTTGCTCGGCAGTAGTCCAGCCATCCAGTTGGCGCCAACCGTCGGTCTGGCTGCGGGCAATCCCCTTGTCCAGCCAGTCGAGCAGGAATGGCACCATGTCCCTTCTCACTGTAACGGGGATGATATACATGCCTGAGCCAGCAGTATTATACGGCACTAGCTCCGAACCATCCTCCGTCAGCAGGCCGGTGAGTGGAACCCACAGCGCCTCCGCACCGCTCCCTGGGCTCATCTGCTGTGTCAACATCGCCGCATCAGTCAACGTCATCGCCGCCAGTCCAACCTGCCCCGAGACGAGCATATCCCGTGCGCCCTCGCTAGACTGCGAAATAAAACCAGGGTCGAGCAGACCGTCCTTATGCGCCCGCGCGAGCCATTGCAGTGCCTTGCGCTCCTGCGGGAGTGTTACGGCGTCCACCACCTTGCCGCCAGACACCACGAAGCGATCAGGCAGACCGGTATACGCCTGCTCAACCCAGGAGAGCGAGCCGAGACTGTCCTCCGGCATCCTGCTGCTCAAGCCAATGACAGGCCCCTTCTTGCTTCCACCCGGCCATTGATTCGCGATCTGCTTCATCGCTGTATACAGCTCGTCCATCGTACTTGGAGGCGCGATGCCGAACTTGTCCAGCCAATCCTGGCGTATCATTGGATAAGGCGCATCCAGCTCGCTGTAAGGCCGTGGTATGCCGTAGATGCGGCCGTCGATTGTCCGAGCTGACGGCCCCCCGCGATCAACAAGCGCCTTCAAGCGTGGATATTGAGCAATGTCTTCGGTCAGATCGAGTGAAAAGGATTGGAACAGTTCATTATCAAGTATAAATGGCCGCTCAAGCAGCATCAGATCCGTCATATCTCCAGAAGCGATCGAAATATTGGTACGTTCATAATAATAATCCGGGTGATAGAGCTTTGCATTCACATTTACCTTCCAGTGCTCTTTCATATCATCGCTCAGCTTGTCCGGGTAGGACAGTACGCCATTATCGGCACGGGTCATCACGGAGAAGCTCGATATTATATTTGGGTCCCTCAGCAGAATCGGATGTCCGTTGCCCTTCCAGAACACCTGCAAACCGCTCTCGACAGCAGTCAGGCGAAGCGGCACATAGAGCTGTCCATAGCTTGTATAAGGCGCCACTCCCTCTAATTGAATCGTCTTGCCATTCTTTTGTGCTGTCTGCCTCCCCTTCCAGAACACCCAGGATTTCCCGTTCGGATGAATCGCTGACATCTTGCCTTCCACTTCATTCCAGGTGACACGGTATCCGAGATAGGACAGCCACCCACGGGCGGGAATCATGCTGACCCCCTCCCAGATCGCAACATTCCACATATAAGGGGCGCCCTCCAGTTGGACAAGCGCCGAGCTATGCGAGTCCTGATCCTCGAATGGCTGAAGACCTAGCGCATAAGCTGAAGCACTGCTGTCAAGCGATCCGATCAGCAGTGCGGCGCCAAGCGCAGCCCCCATCCATTTCCTCACAGGCTTGTCTTGCTTTCTCATTCGCTAACCTCCTGTTCATCTAAGGCGAGAAGCAGCGGCACGCCTCAGGCTGCGCCACTGCCTCCCCAACCTGCACACTGGTATTGCTTAATCATTGGCCAGCATAACGCCCAGCGGCCCTTCTTCATTGGCAATATCCTGCACATCATAGACTGGAATCGGGAAATAAGGAAACCCGTAGACATAAGGCGTGATCTCATAGAGCTGAAAATAGACCACAAGTGAACGATCGGCAATATAAAAATCCTGATCCGGTCGGATACCCTCAAACGGACCAAACACGGGTACATCCCGCGCCTTGATCTGCGCCCCGATGATGGCATCCAGCCGTTTGCGATAGTCGCTGCCCGGTTTGAACAATTCAGAGAGCTTGTAACGCTTGCCCGTCTTCGTGTCAAAAGTCAGCGAGGCTTGAAGCGTCAACCCGTGCGCCCCGCCCGTATAGGCATAATTGAACAGGGAGAGGCTGAGTACGTCCTTCTCGTTCGTTTTGGTCTCGAACCATCCGATCATTTCGGAGCGCGGGTCCTCCAGCGAGCCTTGGCTGCTGACCAACCGGTGTACCTCGGCCCGAATCTCCTGATTGATCTTCTCCATCGCATTGCGATTCTCAAGACCCTGGACGACCGGCACCCACAGCTCAATCTTCGGATAAGTAAGACGGGTAGGCTGAATGACAGCCGGAGCAGCAAAAGCCATACAATAGACACCTGCCTGTCGATTAAGATGTTCCATTGTATGCACAGGCCCCTTGTTTCCATGCCTGATACTGGCTTAGAGACCCTATCAGAGCTTTATAACAGGCACAAGTGCAGCTCGTGCCACTCCATGCCGGCATGCTCTGATGCGCTGCGTCCCCGATACTGAAATCCCAGCTCCTCATAAAATCCGATCAAATGCGGCTCGCACATCAGCATGACCGCCTCCAGCCGCTCCTCACGGCAACTGGCAATAACACGCCGCATCAGCTCGCTTCCGACACCCTGACGGCGGAAACGGCTATCCACCGCCACTGTCAGCACACAGAAGCGGCAGCCTTGTGCTTCATCCTCATGCGCTGCCTTCATAGCGTCATCTGCACAGTCCCGCGCATTCGTTCTTACGCCGTTGGCGATGCCTGCAAGCTTCCCGCTGCCGCTATCCCAAGCCGACCAGAAGAAGGAAGGAAACCACTGCTTCCTATACTGAAACGCTTCCAGTGTTGCCGCTGCGGCTTCCGGGTAGCTGGCGGACTCCAGTGCGTAAGCCTGCTCCAGCTCATGGCGCTCGATGAGGCGGTAGTTCAGCCCGCTCATAGCTGCATCTTCTCAGCCGTCGTCAGGCGCCGTCCGCGCACATCAAGCACAAGTTGACCTTGATTGAGACCAATTATGCGATCAGAGTACTTCTCCGCCAGCTCGCTCTGATGAAGAACAGCGATTACAGTGAGCCCTTGCTTGGTCAATTCCTTCAAGTCCTTCAGAATATTCTCCGCAGAATGCGGATCGAGTCCCCCGACCGGCTCGTCAGCCAGCAGCACCTTGGCGCCATGCACCAGCGCCCTGGCAATCGCCACCCGCTGCCGTTCTCCGCCGCTCAGCTTCTCGGCCTTCTGCCGTGCCTTATCCAGCAGTCCCAGCTTCTCCAGCGTGTCCATGGCGCCCATATAGTCGTCATTGCGAACCATGCCCGTCACCATCCGCCATAGAGGCGTCTGATACTTTGTGCCGACCAGCACATTTTTAAGTGCCGTGCGGTTAGGCGACAGATGCGGCTTCTCCTCCAGGAAGGCGAACTCGCGCCGAATCTTGCGCAGCCCGGTCCAGGCGTTGCCCAAAATATCTGTTCCTTCTACGGTATACTTGCCGGACGTCCATTTTTCCCTTAATGCCAGACATTTGAGCAGCATGCTCTTGCCGCTGCCGCTTGCGCCGACAATCGTGACAAATTCGCCTTTATGCGCTACAAAGCTGACATCGGAGAGCACCTTCGGTCCCCCAGGTATTTGCTTGGTCAAACGGTCAATCTTGATCATCGCTTCGGCCCCTCCGTCTATTCTATAAATCTAGTTTACGGTAAATAAAAAATACTTTCCATACGAACAAACGTTTGATATAATAAAAGCAGGAACAAACGTTCTAAAATAAAGGATTCTGAAGGAGGATGATCATCATGCACAACTGCGAACATTATCGGTTTATCGAGAAGCATCGGCCGTGGAGGGATTTGACCTTTAAGTTTTATTCTGATGGAAGGTTGACGATTATTGATAACGGTGCAGGGGAGGTGATCACCCCTCGGGATTTGAAGGGCGCAAGCCATGATTTCTATGTACGCAAGCGAATTGCTTTCATTAAGAACGATCTGGAAGCCAAGCGATTAAGGTTTGCGTGATTGCATGTTCCGCTATATGCCACCTGGCCGCCATACAAGCGGCAGGAGAGGGGATCGTACAGCTCAGATGCAGATGCTCTATCATCTCGCGACAACGATCGGCGCGATGATGCCGCAACCCGTGGTCGGCGCTGCGGGTGCTGTCAGTGATGGTAACGGTCGGACGCCTCTATATGTACAGCTTTTGTGGCTTCCGTCCGATTCTCATCCCAGGTTCCCCCTCTCCTTCCGCTATTACAGCCCAGCCCTGTGGTCTGTCTTGGCGTATGGATTAAGGCTGCTGCTTGTTGATTCCGTTCAGACTGGGCGGGCGATGAGCGGCTTTTTCCTGCTTCACCGTCTGCGCCTCCTCCTTCATCTGCGATTCGTTATGTTGATTCTCCGTCTGCTGGCTCCGATTATGCGGCATCCTGATCACCTCCGCTCTCATTATGCGCTGTAATCCAGCCGCCCTATTCATGTACGCTGTATTTCATTGGGATTTTTGCATGATTACCCTGGCCGTGGATCATGAGCGCATATGTGGTTCAACCTACCGCTCTCATACAGCAAAGCAGCATACGCGGGCAACTGCATCGGTTGACCTTGGCGGCGCATTCAGGTAGATTGGTAGAAGAGATGATAGGTTATCATCGTTGTTCGATGAATTTTTGCTACGAAGGAGCTTTTATGAAACAAACGCTTATATTTGATCTGGACGATACATTGATTCATTGCACGAAATATTTTCACCTTGCCCTCGACCGGTTTGTGGAGCTGATGCAATCCTGGTTCGGACAATACGGCCTTACGGCGGACGATATTCGCCAAAAGCAGATTGAAATTGATATCGCCGGTGTTCATGAGCTCGGCTTTCAATTCGATCACTTTCCCCAATCCTTCTTAATGACCTATGAATGCTTTTCAGAGCGTTATGGAAGAAGGCAACAGCCTCTGGAGAAGGACAGACTATGGACGCTGGGCTGCAGTGTGCTCGATGAGGAGACGGAGCCCTATCCCTATATGGAAGAGACGCTTGACATCCTCGCCGAGCAGGGACATACACTCCATTTGTACACTGGCGGGGAGACGCTGATTCAGCAGCGCAAGATAGAACGTTTGGCGCTGGAGCGGTACTTTGAATCGCGTGTCTATGTGCGTCAGCATAAGAATAGCGAGGCGCTGGAGCAGATATTGACAGACGGACAGTTCGAGCGCTCACAGACATGGATGATCGGCAACTCCATTCGTACAGATGTGGTGCCTGCGTTAACGGCAGGCATCCATGCCATCCATGTGGAAGCCATCGACGAATGGGTGTATAACATGGTTCCTATCGATGTCGAGCCGCTCGGCGCGCTGCTGCTGCTCAAGCAACTGCGCGACGTGCCCGGTGCGATCTCGCAGTATATCGGCTGCAGGTAACAACCCGCCACCATCCCCTTCTATAATAACGCCCCACTTACACGGTTGATGTCAGTAAGTGGGGCGTTCATATGTCACGATGTTACGATATTATTATTCATATCGCACAGCCACATGGCCACGTTCTCGATCTTGCAGCACAACCACGCCCTTGCGTACCTGGCCGCTTGGCTGCTTGAATGTGAGCTTGCCTGTCGTTCCTTTCGTCACCAACTGCCTCGCCATCGCCGCGCTCAGCTTCTTCTCGGGCATCGCCTTCCAGATGACGAAGGTGCAGCCTTCCCGGTAGTGCGTACAGCCATAGCCGCGCTTGCCCTCGATGATCTGCCCCTTGCAGCCCTGACGCGGGCACGGGCCCAGCAGCTCTGGCTTCCTGGAGGCGGCGGACTCCGTCTCCGCAGTCAGACTGCGCGACGTGGCAACGCCAGAAGCTGCGCCCGTGCGAGCCGGCATCGACCTTGCGCCGGCTGTCCGCTCAGAGGCTGACCTGCCCGCCGCTTGGCTGCCACGGCTTCTTCCCTTGGCTGGCCCACTCTTGCGCCTGCCCTCCTCCTCCGCGAACAGCGATGGCGGAGCCGGACGCTGCGTCCGCACCTTCTGAACGATCAGGCGAGCGAATTGCTTCACCTTATCCATAAAATCGAGATCGCTGGCGGCTCCCTTGGAGATCTGATGCAGACGCTGCTCCCAGCGACCTGTCATCTCCGGTGAAGCCAGCAGCTCGACGCCTGCATCGCGAATCAACTCAATAGCTGCACAGCCTTTCGTTGTGATGTCCAGCTTTTTGCCCGATAGGGTAATATAGCCCACCTGCTTCAGTCGTTCGATGGTCGCTGCCCGAGTAGCCGGCGTGCCTAGCCCGGTGTCCTTCATCGCCTCCTTCAGCTCATCGTCCTCGATGCTCTTGCCTGCCGTCTCCATCGCCTTGAGCAGTGTGCCCTCTGTATAGGATTTGGGCGGCTGGGTCGTCTTCTCCTTCACCTCCGCCTCGCGGCACAGGACAGGCGCGTTCTTGTCGACGGAGAAGCTTTTGTCTACGATCAGCTCCTCCTCCTCGTCATCCTCCGCTTTCTTCTTGCGGCTGCGGCCAGGCTTGTCCTGCTCCTTCGTCTCCTCCTGCACTACCTTCCAGCCAGGATCAAGCTGCTGCTTGACCTTCGTTTTGAACCGCTCCTGCTCGACCTCTGTCAGCACCTCATGGTTGCTGTACACCGCCGGCGGATAATATTGCGACAGGAAACGCCGCACGATCAGATCATATATTTTTTGCTCATCTGCACTCAGCGTCCCGGCCTTCTTCGGCGTCGGCAGAATCGCATGGTGATCCTCGACCTTGGATGGATTGCATACGGCCTTATTGCCCTTATGTACACGGGAACGATCCGCCCCTGTCGCCAGTTGACCATAGGATGTCTGCTGCAGCATCGTCAGCACCTTGTCCATGATCGGCAGATTCTCCTCCGTCACATAGTTCGAATTCGTGCGCGGATACGTAATCAGCTTATGCTTCTCATACAGCGCCTGTGCCACATCAAGCGTCTTCTTCGCAGGGAAACCGTATCTGCCATTCGCCTCACGCTGCAGCAATGTCAGATCGTATAGCCGGAACGGATACTCCTTGGACTCCTTCACCTCATAGGACAGGATGCGTCCCTCCTTGCCCTTGACCTTATCCGCCAGCGCCTGCGCCTTGAGCGGGTCGGTGAGCCGATCTCCCTGCCACAGTCCGCTATAGCCGCCTGCAGCCTGCTTGAAGCTTGCCCGCAGCACGTAATAGGTCTCCGGCTTGAACGCCTCAATCTCTTGATGACGATCGAACAGCAGCGCCAGCACGGGCGTCTGCACACGGCCGACAGACAGCAAGGCGCGATGGCGGATCGTGAAAGCGCGCGAGGCATTCATTCCGATCAGCCAGTCGGCCTCGCTGCGCGCCTTGGCTGCGCGGGTCAGCGGATCGTATTCCGTATCGCTGCGCAGCTTCTCGAAGCCGCGGCGGATCGTCTCTGGCGTCAGATCGGAGATCCATAGCCTGTCGGCGGGCAGCCGAATCTTCAAGTATTGAATGATGAGATGGAAGATCAACTGCCCCTCCCGCCCGGCGTCACATGCATTGACGACTCTGCCGCAGCGTCCGGCCAGCTCCTTGATCGTCTTCAATTGATCCCGTGTCCGGGGATTGGGCCATAGCTTGAAGCGATCTGGAATGATCGGCAGATCATCGGCATTCCATTTCTTATACCTCGCATCGTACTGATCCGGCTCCGCCAGGCTGACCAGGTGGCCGATCGCCCAGGTAATAATATAGCGTTCCCCTTCCAGATAGGTGCGGCGGTTCTGCGCCCTAGGCTCCAGCACCGCCGCAATCGACCTGCCCATATCCGGCTTCTCCGCAATAATTAACGTTTTCACATGCCTCTCCCTCACTCTGCGTTAATAACGCGCAACAACGCTCCTTCAATTCATACATCATAACGGAGCGTACTACGGCAGCTATACGTCCGTCTGCCTTCCCGGTTGGTTGGCAAGCACCCTAAAATTGCATGAATCATCGAAGCATTCTGCTTCTGCACACCAGGTTGTTCATCCTCCCCTTAGCGGAAGCTGCACGCCCGTATACGTTCCTGGATGTCGTTGTCTAATATGTAATCCGCAATCTGTTGCTTCTCGTCTGCGGTGAACTGATATTCACAATCACAGCCCTCATCCAGCGGCACGATCTGGGCGATCTGTCCACCATGAGTGCAGATGACCATAATGGTCAGATCAATCAGGTCATCCGGTGCCCCTTGCAAGCCTGCCTCCAGCTCGAAGCGTAGCTCTACATCGATCCATTGTTCATCCCGCCGCTCCAGACGGGGGGTGAAGGAGGCGAATCTGAGCTGTGTAATCGTATCTGATCCGTATTTGATCACGCGTATTCCCTCCATTTTCGCATTATTATGCGATGTCATCCTCATATTTTACCATAGCTAATCATAATCTGCCTCTATATGCGGCTTGCTTCTGGACATCGCCAAGTATCTGAGCAGCACAAAATAAGGCTCCCCTTATGACAGCAAATCGATCGGATCGTTTGCTTTCATAAGAGAAGCCTGATTCCTTCCACGATAGAAATTTCCCTTCCACACCTGATTGCACAGCACGGCCTATATGTCGCCTACCTGCCCCGCAGCAGCAATCGCTTCAACCTGGCATAGCCGAGTCCATAGGCCAGAGCTAACAGCCCGACAAGCACGAGAATGAGCGCCAGTGTGGCTCCGATCGATAGCTCGCCACCGCCTGCGGCCGAGCCAAGCAGCCAGAAGAGCAAGGACGCGCCAATCCCCGCCCACGCTCCCGCACCGCTTGGCAATTGCTCGGTAACATCGTTCGAGTTTTTCTGATCATTCTTCTCTATAGTACCGAGGTGGTTGCAAGCCGCAGCGATACCGACCAGGATGACGATCAGGCCGAAGCCAAGCAGCAGAGCGATGAACGACAAGCTTAGCTGCTGTGCGACGGGAAGTCCGCTGCATAGAGCAAATGCCCAGACACTCAGGAAGCTGATGCCTCCGATCGGCAGAGCCGCCAGCATCTTGCCAATTAACAGATGACGCGGGTGGGTCCCGGAAATAATATAGAACGCCAGATTGCGCCCTTCCCCTACGAACATCGCAGCCAGCACCTCGCCATAACTGAGCAAGGCGACCAGCACACCGGCTGCGAGGACAAGCATGCCCTGCCACCTCTCATCCTGCTCGGCAATCATCGGCCCCAGAAAGTATGCGGCTATGAGACCAGCAAGAAGAAAGAGCAGACGCACATAGGTAATACGGTTTCTGCCGAATTGCAGCCATTCCTTCGCCTGAATCGCTCCTACAGTTCCTTGTGCCATCGCAGGCCAGCCAGACTTCGCCGAGGCGTTGCGACCGGTATCCAGCCGCTTGGATACAAGCTGCCAGCCTTGGCGGTAGACGGTCCCCAGACGAGTGGGCCACAGCCATAACGACAGCCCCATATAGGCGCCCGGCAGCATGAGAGCAGCCGCAACGAGATAGATCAGACTCTGGTTATCCCGCAGGAGACTCCCGATTAGCTCGAAGGGTACACCGCTCGCCAGCGTATAGACCAGATAGATGACCAGGGCGATGAATACCCCCGGCACCAGCACACGAGTAGCGCCCAGCACAGATGGGATTGCACGCACGAGATAGATGAGCGCGAGCAGCCCCGTCAGGTCACCCAGCAATCCGGCCCCAACGCTCAGCAACAGCAGCAGCGGCGCTGTCCAGGGGACCAGCTCGCCAGTAAGCAGATTGCTTAATATAATGGCTGTCAACAGTCCGTTGAATGCCTTCGCCGGGAGCTCTGCCAGGACAACAGCGGACAGCATCTGCCCAGGCGGGCAGGCTGAGATATGCAAGAATGGCAAGAAGCGGTCGGAATACAATTGCCCCTCCTGCTTGCCGAAGACATCCAATATGCTGATGAGCACAGACAGACCCAAGATCAGTGCAATGACGATACCCAGACTATATTCGGGCGCATTGCGAAACAGGATAACGATCCAGGTAACAGCACCTAATTGGGCGAGCTTCAGCCATAGCCCGAGCTTGAAGCGACTGAAGCGCCACGACTGATTCCATCTCTCCCGCCAGATGGCGGCAACCATTGCACGCAGCGGCAAGGCGCTCGTTGTGCGCGACATTAGCCAACCTCCAGTGCAGGCATATTTCCCGTCAGTTGCAGAAATACCTGCTCCAGATTAGCCTCTGGCAGCTCAAGCTGCACACGCAGCTCCTCCATCGTACCGAGCGCCTGCAGCTCGCCCCGGTCAATAATCGCTACCCGGTCGGCAAGCTCCTCCGCCAGTGCCAGAATGTGGGTCGTAATGAAGACCGCGGTTCCCTGATTGGCCGCGGCCACGATCAGATCCTTCACCTCGCGCGCGGCGCGCGGGTCAAGACCGTTCGTGACTTCATCCAGCAGCAGAACCTTAGGCTGATGGATCAATCCAGCGGCGATCGCCATCTTGCGTTTCATGCCCAGAGAGAAGCCGCGAATCAGATGATCCCCCCACTGCTCCAGCTTCAGCGATTGCAGCAGCTCCTCCGTCCGCCGCCGCGCCTCCTGCTCCGCAACGCCATACATGCCGGCGACGAACCACAGAAACTCCCGTGCCGTCAGCCCCTCTCGCAGCAGTGGATTATCCGGTACATAGCCAATCAGCTTGCGCGCCGTCAGCCCATCCCTGAACAGATCCTGCCCGCAGATGCTAATCTCCCCGTCGCTCGGGTCGAGCAGCCCAATCATCATCTTGATGGTGGTCGTCTTCCCGGCGCCATTGCTGCCCAGGAAGGCCAGAATCTCTCCCGGCTCCACGGTCAGGTCGATGCCCTTGACCGCTTCGAATCTGCCATACCGCTTGCGCAGCCCTGCAAGGCGAATCGCCTTGCCCTCTCCCTTGCCGCTGGACACCAGTCGTCTACGAACAGGCACCGCGGCGCCCGGATCCTCTTGCATGGTTGCAGATAACCCGCTTTCTGTATCGGCAATACCGTCTTCCCCGTGATAGGCTGCCACCTCCGTCCCCGCCAAGGGTGAGGCTCCCTCCATGACAGCGCGATAACGTTCCAGGCTCTCCAAGTATGCGGCAGGCTCGTCGACACTGAATACGATGTGCTCCACACGTTCTGTCTTTTTGCTTGGCCACGGCATGGCCATCTCCATCGGCTCCTTCAGCTCGATCTCCAGCATGTTGAATTCATCAGCCACCAGAAACATCGACTTGCTGTCCGGGTCGTACTTCATCTCCTGCTGCGGCAGTGATAGCTTGGAGGGCAGTCCTCCTCTGCGGGATACGATCGAAGCGATACGGTGATGCGGAACCTGAACCACGGAGCCAAAATAACGGAATTCCAGCCCCTCCCTACTTATCGTATGGCGTTCCTTGATGACCACCAGCATACTCCGTGTCCCGGCAAACAGCACCAGCAAGCCTAAGGCAAGCACGATCCAGTTCCATGGCGAAGACAACAACAGCGCTGCTACAAGGCTGCCAGCAACAACCAGCGATAACCCGATGAATAACCCAATCGTATTGCCGAGCAGCATGGAAGACTTTTTGCGGAACGTAAAATGGCTCACCTATCCAACCTCCATATTTTTGTATTGCAAGGAAACAAATTCAAAATCTATTATAGCATAATTGTATTATTTTTCATTTATCAAGCGTAAACGGCTATCGCCGCCCTTGACAGGCAGAACTCTATTAAAACTTCTGTTCCGGCTTGCTAAATGAGTGATGGTATTGATCCCCTGGTCATCCCGGCAAGACAGCAACTGCTTAACCCGCAGAAAGCTTTCCTACGAAATTCTGCGATATTCATCCGTGCTCCAGCAGATGCACAAAAAAGGCCTTCCCAATGATCAGCAGCCAGATGCTTTACTGGATCATGGGAAAGCCTTATATGTTCTGTTCATCCGTGAGAGAGAAAGGGGCTTATTATGGCAGCACAGTCGAACCCATCAAGTATTTGTCAACCTCGCGCGCAGCCTCACGGCCTTCGTTGATCGCCCATACGACGAGACTTTGGCCGCGGCGCATATCGCCGGCTGCAAATACTTTATCTACGTTCGTAACATATTTGCCATATCTTGCTCTAACGTTCGACCAGCGATCCTGCTCCAGGCCCAACTGATCGATCAATGTCCGCTCTGGACCTTCAAAGCCGACAGCAATCAATACAAGATCCGCCTGCCATACTTGCTCCGTACCCGGAATGTCCTTGTAGATTTTCCGTCCCGTCTCATCCACAGAGCGCTCGATCTGCACGGTGTGCAATTCCGTGACATTGCCATTATTATCACCGACAAATTTCTTGGTCAAGACAGAGAATGCACGCGGATCAGAACCAAAGAGCGCCTTCGCTTCCTCATGCGCATAGTCGAGCGTGTATACGTTCGGGAACTGCGGCCACGGGTTCTTCGCCATATCGCGCTCCAGCGGCGCCTTCGCATGTGTACCGAACTGAGTAACCGATTTGCAGCCATGACGCAGCGCAGTCGCTACGCAATCCGAGCCGGTGTCGCCGCCGCCAATGACGATGACATGCTTATCCTTCGCAGAGATATAATTGCCATCCTCCAGATTGGAGTCCAGATAGCTCTTGATCGTTCCGTTCAAAAATTCCATCGCCGGATAGATGCCAGACAGCTCGCGGCCTTCAATCTGCACCTCGCGAGCTTTGGTCGCGCCGCCGCACAGCACAACAGCATCATAGTCGCTCACCAACTGCTCGGCTGCCACATCCTTGCCAATCTCGGTATTGGTCACGAAGTCAATGCCTTCCGCCTCCATGATGTCAACGCGGCGCTGAACAACATGCTTCTCCAGCTTCATCGTAGGGATGCCGTACACCAACAGTCCGCCGATACGATCCGCCCGCTCGAATACGGTCACTTGATGACCAGCCTTGTTCAACTGCGCCGCACATGCCAGACCAGCGGGGCCAGAGCCAACGACAGCTACTCTTTTGCCTGTGCGCATCTTAGGCGGCTGAGGAACCACCCAGCCCTCTTCAAAGCCCTTCTCGATGATCGCATGCTCTATCGTCTTGATCGTAACCGCATCGCCGATCAGTCCTACTGTACAGGAGCCCTCACATGGTGCCGGACAGACACGACCGGTAAATTCAGGGAAGTTATTCGTCTTATGCAGACGATCCAGCGCTTCCTTCCACAATCCGCGGTAGATCAGATTATTCCATTCGGGGATCAGGTTGTTCACCGGACAGCCGGATGTGCCTCCGGCAAGCTCCATACCTGTATGACAGTAAGGTGTCCCACAGTCCATACAACGGGCACCCTGAGTACGTAGCTGCTCATCCGACATATGCTTGTGAAATTCTTGCCAGTCCTTAACGCGCTCCGCCGGGTCGCGGTCAATTGGCAGCTCGCGTTTATATTCCATAAATCCAGTAGGTGTAGACATGATCGCTTTCCCCCATCCGTTATCTGGTGATTTGTTCTGCTGATGCTTCGGCGCCACAAGGCCGACCGCCATGCGCTTATCCGGGCATTTTCGCTCTGCATACTGAACATGTTAATCACACTATATCTGCAAAGGTTTCTTAATTCAACAGCAAAGATTTGCCTGTAAATTGAGAAGTTGTTATATAACATCCTAGCATTTTAACGATGGCTACACCCATGGATTATCCGTATAATCATTTGCACTATATAACATATTGTTCGCTATTCAGCGACAACGCTCGTAGGTGCAAAAGGAGTAAGAATACGGATTTTCCTCGTTTTCCACCCCTTTCACGGAATCGACTAATTTCCACTCCGCTCCCGAAAATTCGGGGAAGAACGCATCTCCTTCAAATTCGCTCTCGATCTCGGTCAGTACGATCCGGTCAGCGACCGGCAGCAATTGGCGATAGATCTCCTCGCCGCCAATTACATACACATCTCCGCTGCGATAGCGGCTTAGCGCCTCTTCCACCGAGTGCGCAATCTCAGCTCCTTCCGGGGCGTAGTCTGTACTTCGAGTCAGCACGATATTAACCCGATTCTTCAGTGGGCGAGCGCCGAAGGACTCGAAGGTCTTGCGTCCCATCAGCACCGGATTCCCGGTCGTCGTCCTGCGGAAAAACGCCATATCCTCCGGCAGCCTCCACGGCAGCTTATTATGATGGCCAATGACCCGATTCTTGCCCATAGCAGCAATCAATATAACAGCCAAGATGACACCTCCTCAAGCCAGCACCCTGCTAGACAGACACAGCCGCCTTAATCGTCGGGTGATGCTGGTAATCTATGATCTCAAAGTCCTCATACGTATAATCAAAAATGGAGGCCGGCTTGCGCTTAATGACCAGTCGTGGCAGCGGATAAGGCTCACGAGTCAGTTGCAGCCGCACCTGTTCAAAATGATCGTTGTATATATGCACATCTCCACCGGAATAGATGAACTCTCCTGGCTCCAAATCGCATTGCTGTGCAACCATATGCGTTAGCATCGCGTATTGAGCAATATTAAATGGCAAGCCAAGGAAGGTATCCGAAGACCGCATCGTCAGCATGCACGACAGCTTTCCTCCAGCAACATAGAACTGGAACGCGTAGTGACAAGGGGGCAGCTTCATATGATCCACTTCCGCCACATTCCAGGCACTGACGAGGTGACGACGGGAGTCGGGATTGCGGCGGATGCTCTCAATCACCTGCGCGATCTGGTCGATCGTTCGTCCATCCTCGCCCTTCCAGGCACGCCACTGTGATCCATATACCGGCCCCAGATCGCCATGCTCATCGGCCCATTCATTCCAGATGCGTACCCCATGCTCCTGCAAATAACGGACATTCGTATCGCCGCTCAAAAACCAGAGCAGCTCGTGAATGACCGACTTGAGATGAATACGCTTGGTCGTTACGAGCGGAAAGCCCTTGGACAGATCAAAGCGCAACTGGCGACCAAAGACAGAACGTGTTCCAGTGCCTGTGCGATCCTCCTTGTCCGTACCATTCTCCATAATATCCTGCAATAATTCCAAGTACGCCTTCATATGCACCTCACCCTAACTGTACGAATTCAATCTATACCCCTATCATACCATGCCTGCTGCTTGTTGTGCCTCCTGATTCCGCACAAACCAAAACGCATTGCTAGCGGCTCCCAGGTGAGTGATTCGCCCTTACACGAGCGCAAGCCATTATAGCTGAACCATCGGCAGTCACCGCATCCACACTGTAGCAGCAGGCCACAGAACAGGGCGATCAGGAGGGACTGCGCCGCTGCGCACGCCGCTGCTTCCGCAGCTCATAACGCCCAGGAGCGCCGCTATGCAGACGCTTCTCCTCCTCCGTCTGCGGCACGGCCTGCAGGACGCGCTCCGGCTTGCCCGCGTCATCCAGCGCGACAAAGGTCAAGAACGCCGTCACTGTCAGCCGCCGCTCGCCCGTGAGCGGATTCTCGGAATGGACATTAACGACAACCTCCATCGAGCTGTTGTGCGTCCAGGTCACGTAAGCCACCAGCTCGATTACCTCGCCCAGCCGGATGGGCGCCACAAAGTCAAGACTGTCGCTGGATGCGGTCACAACCGCTCTGCGGGCATGGCGCATACTGGCAATCGCTGCGATCTTATCGATGTACTCCATCACCTTGCCGCCGAACATCGTGCCATGATGATTCGTATCTGACGGGAAGATCAACTGTGTCATCACTGTTCGCGATGCGTGGCATGGCTTGCTGTCCAGTTCCATTCCGATACCCCCTAAAGTGGAAACAAGGAGGTCCCTGACCGCTGCTGCGACCAAGGCCCTCCTGTTATGTTTTGCGTATAATGCCGCTTTATTTTACAATCGTGTGAATCGGATGACCAAGAGCAACCTCAGCGGCTTCCATCGCAATCTCGCCAAGCGTCGGGTGAGCATGGATGGTCAGCGCGATGTCCTCTACTGTAGCGCCCATCTCGATCGCCAGACCAAGCTCAGCGATCAGGTTGGATGCCTCAATGCCAGCGATTTGCGCGCCCAGCACAAGACCATTGTCCGCATCGGATACGATTTTCACGAAGCCCTCTGTTGCATTGAGCGACAACGCACGTCCATTGATAGCGAACGGGAAGCGTCCAACCTTCACATTATGGCCTTTGTCCTTCGCCTCTTGCTCGCTGTAGCCCACGCTTGCGCACTCTGGATCGGAGAAGACAACGAGTGGGATACATTTGTAGTCCACCTTGCTAGGCAGCCCAGCGATCGCTTCGGCAGCAACCTTCGCTTCATAGGAAGCTTTGTGCGCCAGTGCAGGGCCGGCTACGATGTCGCCAATCGCATAAATATGCGGGATGCTGGTACGGCATTGGTCGTCGACCTCGATCAGGCCGCGGTCGGTCATCTTCAGGTTGATCAGATCCAGCCCCAGCTCTCCATCCGTGTTCGGACGGCGGCCAACAGTGACCAGCAGATAGTCTGCTGTAATCTGTTTGTCTTCGCCATTGACCGTATAGGTTACGGTAACCTCGTTATCCGTCTGCTCTGCGCTCTTGGCTTGAGCACCTGTTACGATCTCGACGCCTTGCGCCTTCAGCTTCTTCGCAACCAGCTTGGACATCTCCGTGTCGAAGCCTGGCAGAATCGAGCTTGTTCCTTCGATAACAGTCACTTGAGCGCCAAACTTGGAGTACATCTGTCCAAGCTCGATGCCGATATAGCCGCCGCCAATAACGACAAGGCTCTTAGGCACTTCCGGCAGGGACAGGGCGCCTGTCGAGGACACGATGCGTCCGCCGAATGGGAAAGCCTTCAGCTCGATCGGACGGGAGCCTGTAGCGATGATGCAGTTCTTGAAGCGATAGCGCGGCGCTTCCTGGTCGTTGAAGACGCGGGCTTCATTTTCATTGATGAACATTACTTCACCATTGAAATATTGCACCTTGTTGCCTTTCAGCAGGGAAGCAACACCGCCGGTCAGCTTTTTGACTACGCCATTCTTGAACTCTTGCACTTTGCCGAAATCAACCGTTACGTTCTCAGCCTTGATGCCGAGAGCTTCCCCATGGGAAGCCGCCTCGTATTGATGCGCTGCAGAGATAAGCGCCTTGGAAGGAATACAGCCGACGTTCAAGCATACGCCGCCCACATATTCCTTATCAACGATCAGGACAGATTGTCCGAGCTGGGATGCGCGGATTGCAGCCGTATAGCCGCCAGGACCGGCACCAATTACCAATGTGTCAATATCTAATGAAGCGTCTCCTACTACCATACCCCTACACCTCCATTACAAGCAGCTCAGGGTCAGCGAGCAACTGCTTGATGTAGTTCATAAAGTTTTGAGCCGTAGCTCCATCGATCAGACGATGGTCAAAGCTTAAGGAAAGAGCCATTACAGGTGCTGCTACGATCGCGCCGTCCTTGACAACGGCCTTCTCCGAGATGCGGCCTGTGCCGAGAATCGCGACCTCAGGGAAGTTGATGACCGGTGTAAAGAACATGCCACCAGCCGAACCAATATTGGTGATGGTCATCGTGCTGCCCTTCAGTTCATGAGGGGCAAGCTTGCCATCGCGGCCGCGTGTAGCCAGATCCTTGATCTCACTGCCGATCATCCAGATGCTCTTACGGTCAGCATTCTCGACAACTGGAACGATCAGGCCATTGTCCGTATCTGCCGCAATCCCAATGTTGTAGTATTTGCGCAGTACGATCTCCTGATTCGCTTCATCCAGCGTAGCATTCATGATCGGGAATTCGCGCAGCGCCGCAACCAGCGCCTTCACGATGAATGGCAAGTAAGTGAGCTTAACGCCCTTCTTCTCCGCCAATGCCTTCGACTTGGAACGCAGCTCAACCAGCTTCGTCACGTCTACCTCGTCCATCAGCGTTACGTGAGGAGCAGTGTAGACCGACTTGGACATTGCGCCAGCGATGATCTTGCGGATGCCCTTGAATGGCAGACGCTCTTCCGGACGATCGCCAGCTTGCACAGCAACCGGAGCAGGCTTCGCAGCTCCTGCTTCCTTCGCCGCTACAGTTGCATTGTCAGCGGCTGCTGCTGGAGCAGCACTACCGCCAGCGGCCAGATGGTCAACATCCTCGCGGGTAATGCGATTGTTCTTGCCTGAGCCAGTTACGCCAGACAACTGAACGCCCTTCTCGCGAGCATACTTGCGAACGCTCGGAGTAGCCAGCACCAATCCGCCCTCTGCCGGAGCTTCTGCTGCTACCGGAGCGGCTGGAGCGGCCGGAGCCGCAGGTGCTGCTGCCTTCTCCTCTGCCTTAGGAGCTGCTGGAGCAGGCGCTGCCTCCTCATGTGCAGGTGCTGCCTGCTCAGGCACATCGCCTTCTGCGTCGATGATGGCAACCACTTCGCCAACATGGCATACTTGGCCATCCTTGACCAGCACCTCTTGCACCTTGCCGTTTACCGGGCAAGGAACTTCGACGATTGCCTTGTCGTTCTGCACTTCCATAATGATATCTTCGTCTGTTACAGTATCTCCCGGCTTGATGTGCACTTTAATAATTTCGCCTTCGTGCAAACCTTCGCCCAGCTCTGGAAAACGATACTCAAATTTGGCCACCTTCGGTTCCCTCCTTACGAATCAATTAAAACTCAAGCACTTTCTTCACGTTAGCAATGATGCGAGCCGGAGATGGGAGCCATGCGTCTTCGATTTGGGCAAACGGATATACTGTATCCGGTCCAGCCACACGAAGCACCGGCGCCTCCAGGTGCAGAATCGCCTTCTCGTTAATTTGGGCAATAATCTCAGCGGCCGCGCCAGACGTTTTCTGCGCTTCCTGTACGACGATCGCACGGTTGGTCTTCTGAATCGAAGCCACGATCGTATCGATATCCAGCGGAAGCAGCGTGCGCAGGTCGATGACCTCAGCCTTAATGCCTTCCTTCTCCAGCTCATCTGCCGCCTTGACAGCAGAATGAACCATCATGCCGTATGCGATAATCGTTACATCGCTGCCTTCACGAACGACATTTGCCTTGCCGATCGGCACTGTATAGTCATCCTCCGGCACTTCAGCGCGGAAGGCGTGATACAAGTTCAGATGCTCCATGAAGAAGACCGGATCATTGTCGCGGATCGCAGAGATCAGCAGCCCCTTCGCATCATATGGATTGGATGGTACGATAACTTTAATGCCCGGTGTCTGAATCGCCAAGCCTTCCAGCGAATCGGTATGCAATTCAGCCGCTTTTACCCCGCCGCCAAATGGCGTTCTGAATACAATCGGGGAATTATAGCGTCCGCCAGAACGGTAACGCATGCGCGCCGCCTGAATGAACATCTGGTCCAGCGCTTCATAGATAAAGCCTACGAATTGAATCTCTGCAACCGGGCGAAAGCCTTGGGTTCCCATCCCTACAGCCAGACCGGCAATTGCCGACTCCGCCAGCGGCGTGTCAAACACGCGATCCTCGCCAAACTCAGCTTGCAGCCCTTCTGTCGCGCGGAACACGCCGCCAACCTTGCCAACATCTTCACCGAATACGAGCACATTCGGGTCTTTTCTCAGCTCCACGCGCATCGCGTCGCGGATCGCTTCTTTCATATTCATTTGAGCCATGATGACGGTTCCCCCTTATTCAAAATCGGCTTTTTGCTCTTCCAAATGCTGCGGTGTCGTCTCGAACATCGAATCAATCAGTCCGGCAATCGTCATTTTCTCTGTTTGCTCGGCTTTCTTGATGTGTTCATTGACAGTCGCCTTCGCCTCTTCCTTCACACGCGCGGTCTCTTCCTCGGACCAGAGGCCTTTTGCTTCCAAAAACTTGCCGAAACGAACAAGCGGGTCCTTCAAAGCCCATTCAGCCTCTTCATCCTTTGTACGATACTTGGTTGTATCGTCTGCCATGGAGTGAGGACGGAAACGGTACGTCAAAATTTCGATCAGTGTCGCGCCTTCGCCGTTGCGTCCACGCTCGGCTGCTTCAGACACTGCTTTGTATACAGCCAGTACGTCCATACCGTCTACCTGCACGCCCTTGATGCCTGCGGCAATCGCCTTGTGCGCGATCGATGGCGCAGCCGTCTGCTTGGCGAAAGGCGTTGTGATTGCATAGCCGTTATTTTGTACAGCGTAAATGACAGGAAGCTTGAATACACCAGCAAAGTTAAGCCCCTCGTAGAAATCGCCCTCGGAGGAACCGCCGTCTCCTGTGTACGTAATAGCGACACGCTTCTCGCCGCGCTTCTTGAACGCCATGCCGAGGCCAGTCGCATGCAAAATCTGTGCGCCGATAATAATCTGCGGCATCAGCACATTGACATCTTCCGGAATCTGTCCGCCATGCTGATGTCCACGGGAGTACAGGAATGCCTGGTACAGCGGCAGGCCATGCCATACGAGCTGAGGCATGTCGCGGTAGCCCGGACAAACATAGTCTTCTTTATTCAATGCATATTCACTGCCCACCATCGACGCTTCCTGACCGGATACCGGCGCATAGAAGCCAAGGCGGCCTTGACGACCCAGGTTTACGGCACGCTCGTCCCAGGTGCGGGTAAATACCATGCGGTACATGATTTCTTTCAACTGCTCATCGCTGAGATCAGGCATTGCGTCTGGATTAATAATTTCCCCTTCAGGAGACAGAATAGAAAGCGGTGTAACCGGCTCTGTCTGAACCTCGTAAGGAAGCTTGGTCATGAACGTTCACCCCAATAAAGATATTTGAATATCAGATGTAGCTGTTATAGAATTATTATAAACCTGTTTAACTGAAATGGTCAAAAGAAATATCGAAAAAATCGTTATTTTATCTTATTTTTTCGTTCTAGCGATCCATTTTTGTTTGTAATACAGCAGCGTATCAACATATGGTACAGATTGATACAATAGCCTTAAAAACGCTGTCATTATGCCGTTTCCTCCCTATTGTTTACCCTGTTTTGCTGTAAACCATTCAAGCAAAGGAGAAAAGAATATGACCTCACCGCAATATTTGAAGCGCACAATTGTAAAGGAAACTGTAGTGTCCCGCTACCTGCCGGAGGGCTCGCGCGAGCTGCGCGTGTACCTGCCTCCGGGTTATAATGAAATTATTAGCTACCCCGTCATCTACTGCCAGGATGGCGAGGATTTCTTCAACTTTGGCCGCATTGCCACACTTGCTAACAAGCTCATCCTTGAAGCGGATATGGAACCCATCATTATCGTGGGCGTTGATGTTGACAAATCGAAACGAACAGCCGAGTATGCACCGGATGGCGACCGCCATGCCAGCTATATTCGCTTCTTCGTTGAAGAGATGATTCCTTATGTAGCCTCTCGCTATACCGTCCGCGATGAACCCGGACAGGTTATTTTGGCCGGCGACTCGCTTGGCGCCACGGTTTCGCTCCATATCGCACTCGCTTACCCCGGCCGGTTTACGAAGCTGATTTCCTTCTCCGGCGCTTATTTCCCTGTCTCGCGGGAACTGACACGTCAGCATCCAGAGTCTCTTGAATGGCTGAAGCTGTTCATGACTGTCGGGCTGCAGGAGACCGCATTCGAGACGACAGACCGCGGCGTCTATGATTTTGTGGCGCTGAACCGCGACATGAAGGCCGTCCTAGAGAGCAAGGGTGCGGGCTTGACTTATATAGAGCGTGATGGCCTGCACCAATGGGGCTACTGGCAAAAGCAAGTTCCTGAGGCGCTGGAGTGGGCCTTCAATCCAACGGCTCTCTAATTAGAGCCAGCAGCTTGCGGCAGCCCGCCTCCACCATCTCGTACACCTCTTCAAAATTGCCTGTATAATAGGGATCCGGCACATCGGCAATGCCGCGCTGCGGCAGCAGATCCATGAACTTCATCGTCTTGGCTCGCGTACTGCCCTGCGGAAGCCATTGCCGGATGTCCTGCTCATTTTGACTGTCCATGCAAATGATATAATCGAACTCTGCATAATCCTCGCTGCGCACCTGGCGAGCCTTCATGCCTTCATATCCGATGCCGTACCCCTCCAGCAGCCTTCTGGTGCCCTCATGAGGCGGCTTGCCGATATGCCAGTCGCCTGTGCCCGCAGAGTCGATCTCAACTAGCTCCTCCAGCCCTTGCTGCTTCACCATATGACGAAGCACCGCCTCCGCCATCGGTGAGCGGCATATATTGCCCAGGCATACGAACAGCACCCGTTGCTTGGTGCCGATGGTTTCATTCACTTGCGTTGTCACTTCTGTTCATCTCCTGTCATCTGTTGGGACTTCTGCTTTGCCGCGGCAGCCATCTTGAGCGAACGGCGCGGCAGCTTCCATCTGTAATGGACGGATAGCATACGGAAAATGATAATGAGTACGAACAAACCGAGCAGCTCCAGCGGAGTCTGCGCCCAGCCAAGGCCGATAATTACCCCGCCTACCATCGCCCAGACGGCATAAATCTCGTCGCGCAATACGAGCGGCTTGCGTCCAGCGAGCAGATCACGGATCATCCCGCCTCCAATGCCTGTCAGCACCGCTGCGACAATGACTGCGCTCACCGGCACCTTCATCGTAGTAGCCGCAAGCGCCCCCTGAATGGCGAAGGCGGACAGGCCGATCGCATCGAAGAAGGCTTCGCTCCTCTGCCAGCGCTGAATCCAGTCAACCGGCAGCAAGAAAGCAACCAGAACCGAGATGATCGCCGTCTTCAAGAATAGCCCCTGGCTCCATAGCGTCGTAATCGGCATGCCAATCAGCATATTACGCACAACCCCGCCTCCGAATGCCGTCACCAGACCGAGTACAAAGACGCCCAGAATATCATACTCCTCTTCCATGGCTACTATCGCTCCGCTGACCGCAAATGCGATCGTGCCGATAATACTGAACCAGCTAAAAATATCCAAATCCACGACCGAAATCCCCCGTCTTCCTCTGCAACATGAATGCGTGTTGTCGCAACATGTCTGTTAATGTCTGTTCTCATTGTAGCGGTGCCACATCATTCGTGCAAGCGCCCTGCAATGCGGGGATTGGAATTTGTTGCTGGGGCGGCTACAATAGAATCGGTACAGCATGCGTGCTGTGCCGCTTACTTGCGCGCCGACTACTATGACTGCAAAGGAATGAAGGCATGAACAAGAAGGGACATCTATCGTTGGCGCTGGCTGCAGGTTCCATGGCTGTATACACTAGCCCCTCCTATTCATTAACAGATTGGAGTCAAGGCTGGGCAGCTATACTGCTCGTCGCTTGCGCTGGCATCGGCGGGCTTGCGCCTGATCTCGATCACAAGACAAGCACTGCCAGCAAGACCATTCAATTCTCGGCTCGCAATCGGCGCACGCTGCGCACAATCTCCAGCTCCTGCTTCGCCGCCGGCCTTGTACTGACGCTGCTTTGGCTGCTTAGCCGTTATGATCTGATCGCCTGGGAGAGCTGGCTGCCCTCAGGATGGCAGTCCTACGCCCTCCTGGCCGTACAGGGCGGCCCGTTCCTCATCGCAGGCGGCGTGCTGTTCCTGGCGATGACACGTCTGCGCACGCTGATTCTGCTTGGCGCAGGCACGGCTCTGCTCATTGCAGCCTATCTGAACCATTGGCACTGGATCGCCTCGTTCGCTGGCATTGCGCTTCTTGTGCTGCCATTAGTCAAGCATCGCGGCATCATCCATACGCCTGAGTTTGCATTGGCAATGACACTCGGGCTGTTATCGTTCGCCGCTCAGCAGAGCGAGCCGGTTCAAGCCGCGGCAACCGGCTTCATCCTCGGCTGGTGGACCCATCTGGCCGGTGATTGCTTCGGCAGCGAGGGCATTCATCTTCTCCTGATTCCCAAGCTGCGTATCGCGCTGCACCTGTTCGCCAACGGCGGCGCAACGGAGCGGCTTGTTGTGGCGATTTGCACGCTAGCGACAACGATCATCTGGTTTGCACTTCTACTCGCGGCTCCTGATGGAATGACGCTGTTCGCACAATTTACAACCTTTCAAGAAATGAGGAAACAGTGATGGCTTATCTACCACATACGGTCGTTATCGTAACCGGAGGACATCTAGGTGAATGGGCCTTAGCCTATATCGATGCCAATAGTTATATCATCGGCGCTGATCGCGGCGCCCTGTTCCTCGTACAGCACGGCATTCGCCCCGATCTGGCCGTTGGTGATTTCGATTCAGTCAGCCCTCAGGAGCTGGAGCAGATCCAATCGGTCAGCAAGCAGTTGCTGCGTTGTGATGCCTTTGACAAAAATTATACCGACACCGAGCTTGCCTTCATCAAAGCGCTGGAACGCCATCCTGAGCGCATCATCATCGCAGGCGCGCTCGGCACCCGCTTTGACCACTCTCTCGCCAATGTTCAATTGCTGGCGCAAGCGGAGCAACACGGAGTTGTGGCGGTTATCGCTGACGAGCATAATGAGGTTCGGCTCGTGACGAGGAGCATCACGGTTGAGCGCGGGCGGTTCAGTATGGTGTCTCTGCTGCCGCTGAGTGCCGAGGTGACAGGCATTCATCTGCAAGGATTTATCTATCCTCTGCACAATGCTACACTCGCCATAGGCCAATCACTCGGCATCAGCAATGTGCTGGATCACGAGAGCGGGACGATCACGATCGACTCTGGCAGCTTGCTCGTTATTCACTGTAACGGATAACCGACGGGCTGCCATGCAATGATTCGACAAAGTATACGAATTGTATCCTTAATTAAACAACAGGGCACCCCCGCGGCCAGAATGGTCTGCTCCTCCCCTTGCAGACAGTAAACATCGATGCCGATTACAGTCAAGTGGAACATACCAGCGCGCGTCATGGTACCCTGTTGTATGCGTAACAATGGATCAGAACTAGAAGGAGAAGGTCATGCCTGTCTTGGCGAACATGGCATGCTCAGGCAGGGAATAATCCCTCCCCACATCTATATCATGGGACAGATGCGTGAAAATAACCGACTCCGGCTGAACAATCTTCATCAATTCCAGCGCTTCGGTCACATCATAGACAGACCTGGTTTCGGGCGGGAACGGCTCCTTGAAGAAGCTCGTGCCCAGAATCAGCAAATTTAAATCATACAGCGGCTTTATTTGTTCCTCGGACAATCCGATAGCATCTGAGCAGTATGCCCAGGCAATGCCCGTCTCCTCATGATCAAAACGGAAGGCAAACGAGTAGCCGTTCTTCCCATGATTGACCCTCCAGCATGTCACCTTCCACATGCCGATCTGAATCCCTTCATCCATCGGCAGAAAGTCAATGGATTGATGAAGCCAGGGGAATCTTCCCTGGATCTCATCAATAACAATCTGCGGAGCGTACAATTGCCCAGATTCGCCTAGCCATCTGCAGGCATCGGCCCATTCCACCAAGCCCCCGATATGGTCAAAATGAGCATGGGTAATCAATACCCGATGAATGCTGCGCAGCCCGGCAAGCTCCATCTGCCTGCCGAAGTCAGGGCCGCAATCAATGAGCGTATCCCCGCTTCGCTTGTCGCATATATGCAGGGAGGAGCGCAAGCGGCGATTACCGCCCCTGCTCCTGGCCTCCTGGCATACACCGCATTCACAATAAATTCTGGGCACGCCCATCGCGTCCCCCGTCCCCAAAAACGTAAGTCTTGTCATGGACGACAGCCATCCTTTACAGCGGCATCAGCGCTATTTCGTTATGAGTTTTGATTTCGTTCATCATGTCGAGCCAAGCCTGCGGCTTGTTCGGCAACGCAGCATAGTATTCGTCAAGAAAACGATAGACCAGCTCAGCCGGGATAGAGGCTCTCTCCTCATCAGCAGGCAAGAAGCAGAGGTTCAGCCCTTCGACCGCTTCGCCCTTATGATCCCAAGACGGATGCACATAGTCGATGTCAAGCCTGCGATATCCGATATGTGACAGCACCTCGCGTCTGACATAGGGGTTCATCGGTGTCACACCGCCAAAGCTATGCTCGACTTGATACGGATCGTAGATTTCTGCAAACATTCCGATCGGCTCGCTGCCAGCTTCGGCAGCGATGCGCGCAATATCGCGCTCTCGATGCTTCAACAAGAAGCGGCCGATGCCTAGACCAGGCTTGCCGATAATGGTAAAATCGGTCATGGCTGTCCGATAATGAGGGTAGTAGCGGTATTCTGTCGCCCCCACGACCTCCTCGCCATCAATAGCCACATACACATAGATTGCCGGGTCTTGAATCGGCTCCTCCCACAGACTGTATTCCAGCACCTCCTCAGGCGGGAACACCTCCTGCATCAGCCGGTGCATCTTGGCGAAATACGGATCGGTTATCGATGTAATTCGGTAATAGTTCATCGTTGCTCTTCCTCTCTATCTATATCTGCTTTCAAATGACAACTTAGACTCCTGCAGCTCATCACACCGCGTCGCTCACTTAACGAACGGGTTTCTCCATTCCATCAGCACCCCGTAATTGCAGGATTCCTCATCCTCCAGGTAATGATCGGCAACACCTACAGGGATGCGGCCGCAGCGCAAGAGAAACGTAATGACAGGGTCCTTCCACACACCCGCTACAACCTGCTGTATATATTGCTCTGCGGTCGCCTCATGCGCATGCCGATGGTAGCCAGGCATTCGACCGCCTCCAAGCAGACGGTGGCACTTCAATTGAACGACGACCTCATACATGGTCTGCATCAGCCATTTGCCAATCCCGGCCTTGCGGAATGAGGGGATAACGCAAATATCCACAACGTACAACGTCTCGCCATCCGGCTCATGATTGCGAATATAGCCTTGATCCGTTATATCCGCCCATGAATGTGTACCCTTCAATTGATCGTTGCCCACACGCAGAGCGGTCATGGAGCCGATCAGCCGTCCGTTCGCCTCCGCGCACAGCGCCCCCTCTGGAAAGCGGCGCACATGCTCCCGCAATTGCTCCGGCTGCCACCATAGCTCGGAGGGGAAGGGCGGCGGAAAGCTCTCCTGTTGAATCGCAATCATCTGCTCGATGTCCTGTTCTGTATAGTTGCGGATAACGACCGGCACAGGCCGATCATCCACAAATACATAAAGCTCCTTCCTCATCTCGCCTTCCTCCTCAGGGACGCTCGCTCTACCAATCCGGATACAGGTCCGTTCTCCGGTCGCGCCATGTCGTTACGGAGCCGCTCTGGCGAACCTTCTCCAGCAGCGACAGGTCAAGATCCCCTACAACCAGCATATCAAAATTGATCTCTCCAGCCGCTACGATCCCAGCCGGCGGAAACGGAATATCATTAGGTGAAATGATCGCCGCCTGGCCGTAATTCGCCCTCATGAAATCAACCTTGCGCAGCGAGCCTACTGTCCCCGTCGTCACAATATAGATCTGATTCTCGACGGCCCGGGCATGACAGCAATAGCGGACTCTGTAGAAGCCATGCCGATCATCTGTACACGATGGGCAGAATACGACATCGGCTCCTTTGGCTCTGGCCATGCGCACAATCTCTGGAAACTCGATATCATAGCAGGTCAGCATGGAGATGGTGCCGTAACGGGTCTGGAATACCTCCAGACCGTCTCCAGGCGTCATCGACCATTCCTCCACCTCCGTCGGCGTCATATGCAGCTTCGCCTGCGTATCCACCCGCCCGTCCGGGTGGAAGAGGAAGGCCGTGTTGCGCAAGCCGGCATCAGCCTGGACAACATGGGTTCCTCCAATTATGTATACATCATGCTGCTGAGCCAATTGGGTGAACAGCTCCGTATATGCCTCTGTAAACTCAGGCAGCCGCTCGATTGGCAATGCCTCCTGAGTGCTGTCTCCAATAGACAATAGCTGAGTTGTCATGAACTCGGGAAACAAAATAAATTGAACGCCGTATTCCATCGCATTCTTCACATAATGGGTCACCTGATGCGAAAATTCGGCAAAGGATGATATGTCCTTTAGTTCATATTGTACAGCCGCTACGCGATAAGTCATATAAATCTCCTCTCATCCTTCATTAAAAAAATCTCATTAAATTCTCATAATACAGCTCAAACCGTTGGCAGCACAGTCTATTCCTTCTCTTTGTTATAATTTAGGCTGCTCGATATTTGATATAGTACTACCAAGACTTAAGAACTACAACCATTATTTCGGGAGGACGTTCAATCATGCTCAAGACTCAATTTACCCGTATTATGATTCGCACCGGATTATGTGTGACCCTGCTAGGCACCGCGACTGCTCTCGCCGGACACTATCCGGCAGCACATGCTGCTGCAGAGACATCTATATCGAGCCGTGTGATTTCACTAGGTGAGAAATTCCTTGGCGTGAAATACGAATTTGGCGCGCCTTCAGGCAGCACCATAACGTTTGATTGCTCCTCCTTTACCCAATATGTCTTTAGCAAATTCGGTATTTCTCTGCCCCGCATCTCGAAAGACCAGGCGGAGGAAGGCTATGCCGTCAGCAAATCGAATCTGAAAAAAGGCGATCTGGTCTTCTTCTCTGTTCCATCGCGGACAGGCAGTTCGATCGGCCATGTTGCCATCTACGCAGGCAACAACCAAATTCTGCATACGTATGGGGAAGGCGGCGTTACGTATTCGGATCTCGATGCTCCTTACTGGAAGGATAACTACATCACCGCACGGCGGGTGCTCCAATAACACTTGATCCGGCTCCGCCCGCTGCTTGAGGATGTACACCGTCGCCCGGCGCAGCGCCATGCGAGGCGCCTCGCTGCGCGCACCCTCCTCGTATCGATAACAACTGACTGGCTAACGTGCCGGTCAGTTGTTTTTTTTGGGAAACTGGACGATAATGGTCGTTCCCTGGTTCGGCTTGCTAAATACATCAATGTTGCCATTATGCAGCTCCACGATTCGCTTGGCGATGGCTAGCCCGAGACCCACGCCGCCAGTTGCCCGGCTGCGGGCGCCGTCTACCCGGTAGAAACGCTCGAACAGATGCTGGATTTCCTGCTCGGGAATGCCGATCCCACGGTCCTTCACATCGACGCGGACGGTATTTTTGGCGGTGCTGATGGTAATATCGATGGGCTCCTTGCTGTACTTGATGGCATTATCCAGCAGGATAACGAATAACTGGCGCAGCTTATCCTTATCGGCAACAATCTGGACGCCGTTGCGCTCGGAATGGATGCGTATAGTTCGCTGGAAGGTGGTCGTCAGCATACCCGCCAGCTCATCCAGCACCTTCACCACATCGAAGCTGCTTAGACGCAGCCAATCCTCCTGCTCTGCCTCGGCGAGCACAAGCATCGACTTAGTCAAGTTTTGCAGCCGCTGCGCTTCCTTGGAGATGGCCTCGATCGCCTCATCCCTTACCTTCTCATCATCACGCCCCCACCGCTTGAGCATGCCGGCGTAGCTGGAGATGACTGTCAGTGGCGTCTTCAGCTCATGGGAAGCATCGGCTACGAACCGTTTTTGCCTCTCGAACGTTCGCTCCAGACGCTCGATCATCTGATTAAACGCGCGGATGAGCTGCTGCAGCTCCGCCGACTCCTCATTGCTGGACAGCTCGATCTGTCGCAGCTTGCCGCTGCGGTCGATCTCGCGCATCGTCTGCACCATATGCGAGATAGGAGCGAGCAGCCGCGAGGTGAACCAGTACGTACCGAAGATCGCGAACAGCACAGCGCCAAGCGAGGTGACGACGAGCGCCCCCACCAATATTTGCAGATAGCTGTCCAGCGAGTTCAGCTTGCGCACAATTTCCAGCATCCCGGTGAGATTCATATTTTTATCATAGAGCGGCACCCGCAGATAGACGACACGCTTGCCTGCATAATTCTCGATGCCTGTCGAGTTGTTCCAGCTAAAGCTGACCGGGATGGACAGCAGCTCCTCATCCGAGCCGATCTGATTGATAATATTGCCCGTCACGCTGACGATCCGAATCATCTCATTGACATTATAGAACTCACTCAGGATGTGAGGATCATCCAGTGAGTCCGTCTGCTGAATCCGTTTGTTCTCCAGCAGCAGATTGACCTTGTTCATCAGGAGCTGCTGCTCGCTGCGGGTTGTAATTTTGATGACATAGAAGTAGACAAATATATTAAACAAAATCAAAATGAAAATAAGCCAGAAAATTGTAAATAGAGTAAAACGCTTGCGCAACGTCATTATTCCTGCTCCTTGAGCATATAGCCCACACCGCGCACTGTATGAATCAGCTTATAGCGGAAGCCTTTATCAATTTTTTGCCGCAAATAACGGATGTACACATCCACCAGATTCGTCTCCCCAATAAAATCATAGCCCCATACCTCAGACAAAATTTCCTCTCGGGATTTCTCCTGATTTTTATTCTCGGCAAGGAAAATAAGCAGCTCGAATTCGCGCGGTGTCAGCTCAATCGGCACCTCCTTGCGGAAGACCTTGCGCGTGCGCAGCTCAATCGTCAGCTCAGCGACCTTGAGCACATCCGCTCCGCCCTCCTCCTTGTTCTTCTGCTGGAAGATGCGCAGCAGGTTGCGGACACGCGCCAGCAGCTCTTCCATGGCGAACGGCTTCGTAATATAATCATTGGCGCCGTGCTCGAAGCCGCTTACTTTGTCCGGCACCGTATCTCTGGCCGTCAGCAGAATGATCGGGATCTGGTTCCCATTGTTACGCAGTCTGCGCAGCACCTCAATGCCGTTCAATTCGGGGAGCATCACATCCAGCAGCATGAGATCCCATTCCCCCGACGCCGCCATCTCCAATCCCTGTCGCCCATTCTCCGCCCTGCCGACTGTATAGCCTTCATGCTCCAATTCTAATTGCAATATGCGTGCAATGCTGTCCTCATCCTCAACGACCAGCAGACGTTCCTGTTCCATCGTTATCACCACATTTCAACAAGTTGAATACTTCAGAATCCCTCGGTTGCCCATAGCTACAGTCATCCTCCATGGGCGTATCGGCTCAGCGGTTACCCTCTGGAGGCAGTCTGTAATAAATTTATGATAATGAACACGTAGATGAATTGCAAGTTTACTCGACTGGAAATGAAAGACAAATTCATAAATTTCATATATTCTTTCTATCATGCATGACACTCGCCGCGCGCAATCCAGGAGAAGCGGCTGCTTCGAGCTGCCTAGCTGCGCACGGGGATGGCCTGCTGCATCAATGGTGTCAGCACACGCTCCAGTGTGCGCCGCCAATCCTCGTCATCCGTCGCCCAACGTCCCTCCCAGACACACTGTGTCCAGCGTCCAGCATCCAGCAGCGGTACAGCGGCGCAGGGTTGTTCTGGAAGCAGCGACAGCCATTCTCTTCGGCTGGAAAATGCGACATCTTTATTCGCGACCCAGACGGTCGGCAGATGGCGGTTGCGGCGAAGCGCAGCGAGCTGCTTCAAGCGACGCAGCGTATCTGGTACCCACTTGGACAGCCATGGATCAGCCACCAGCACCAGCAATTCCGCCTCCTGCAGCAATGACGTATTTTCCAGCTCGCGCCAATGTGAGGATATGTCGATCAAGGCCAGCTCCTCCTGCTCCGACTGCTGCTCAAGCAACTGCATTAGCCGAATATCGGCGTCCCGCGGGTCCTTGCTCGGAGAGCTGAGCATCAGCCAGCTTGCCATCTCCTCACGGTACAGCTCATAGCCTAGCGAGATTGCTGCTTGCTCCCTGCGCCCCGCCTTGCCGGAATTGTCCAGTGCGAGCAGCGCCCGCCACTCCGGCAAGACCAGCGGGTGCTCAATCGCGCTGCAGGCGATCTGCCGTTGCTGTAGCAGCTTCGTCATCGTCAGCGTGAGGAAGGTTGACCCTGAGCCAGGAGAGACGGAGGCTATGACTACCCGTCTAGGTCTTAGGACGGACATGGCTGAGCCTAGATAGACGGTTCGTCCGTCTCCTGACGCCTCTTGTCCCGGGAGGCGCATATACTCCCTAGAGATGTTCATCAGCGCTTCCCCGACCTCAGCAGCAGAGGCTGGACGCTGACGCGAATCCGCCGAGAGCAGGCGGCAGATCAATCCCTCAAGGCCTGGTAGCTGCCGCCAGATGGCATGATGCCACTGGAGAGCGTTGCGTACCGCATGGCTCCCCTGCTCACGTGCATCCCAGGCAGCCCTGGGATGGTACAAAAGTCCTGTTGCCATATAATACAGCAGTGCCCCGAAGCCGTAGAGGTCTGTGCGGGCGTCTGTCTGTGCACCGCCGCTCTGCTCGGGCGCCGCGAAGCCTGGAGTCCCCAGCAGTTGCGTATCCGCAGCAGCTCCAAAACGGAAAAAACGGGCGATGCCGAAATCAATCAGCTTGATGCGCTCGCCTGTCTCCAGCATGACATTCGACGGCTTCAAATCACGGTGAATGATTGGCGGCTGCTGACGGTGCAGATAATCCAGCACACCACTGAGCTGAATAGCCACCGACAGCAGCGAAGCAGGCGGCAGCACGCCGCCGCACTTCTCCATATAGCGCCCGAGTGTACTGCCCTCGATAAACTCCGTCACCAGCACCGCCTCGGCTCCATTCTCACGCTCGAAATAGTCGGCCACCGCCGGCAAGCATGGATGGTGAAGCCGCATGAGCAGTTGCGCCTCCTGCAGGTAGCCCTCTGCTCCAGGCGGTCTGCTCATCTGTTTTAGCGCCCAACGCTTGCCAGGCAAGCGGACATCGCGCGCTTCATATACGGTGCCCATGCCTCCAGCGCCCGCCACCCCCATGATCTCATATCGGTCTTGAATAATGCTTCCCATGTGCCATTTCTTCAATTAAAGCCCTCCTTATCGTCTGATCCAGGGCGTGTCTGAACACTCTGAACGGATCAAATGGTCTGGCCAAATTTTCGTTCCAGACAGACACGACCTGGCCACGCAACGCTAAATATGAAAAAAAGCATCGCGACGAAGGCGCTGTGTGCGCCCTGCATCGGGATGCTTTCCCAGGTTATCTTTTTTCCAGCCATAATGTAATCTCGTCCCGGTTATGGAACAGTTGCTTCGCCTTGCGAATCTCGAATGCCTCCTGCAGCCTGCTCAGTACCTCGCGAATGGTCTGCAGCGGCTTGCGGTGCATCAGCTTGACCGTAATGACAGCTATCCCACCGCTTCGAAGGGCCCCCTGAAGCTCCAGCACCAGCTTGCACATCTGCATTGGACTCCAGCTCATGTCACAGACGAGCAGATCGAAGCTCTCTGGCGCAAGCTTGACGTCGGACGCATTCTTCTTCAGATACGTCAGCCGGGGATACGCCAGCAGCGAAGGGTGCAGCTCGGCCGGGTCGATTGCCGTTACCGCGAGTCCGCGTTCCAGCAATAGCGATGTCCAGCCCCCTGGCGCAGCGCCAACATCTAGCGCTGATTTGTACTGCGCGAAATCAAGACCAAAGGCCCGCTCAGCCTCCAGCAGCTTGAACTTGGCGCGCGACACCTGGCCATCCTCCCGCTGAAAGCGCACGGCTCCTCCCGGCCAGTCGGACAGCAGCTCCTGCGGCGTCCCCCAACCGATCAGCAGTTGATCCCTAGTCGCATAGATGGAAATGATCCACTCGGGCTGCTTGAGCGCCGGCTCGCTGCCCAGCTCCAGCAGCACCGCATCGACCACAGCCTTCGTATCTGCCGCCGAATAGGGGAAGACGGTTCCTTCGACCCGGCGAATGTGAACCGCAGTACGTTTCCCGGCAAATGGACTGCCTGCATGGCGCACCACGTCACCCAGCTCCTGCAGATCGTCAGCCCTACCGCTCAGCGGGATCGTCCGCTCGATCGGCTGAATATGACGCAAAAAGATCGGCTCGTGCTGCGCAATAGCAGACAGTACAGCCCCATGATCCAATTCGGTCTCAAAACTGAACACTTCACCGCTGCTGAGCTGCTGAAACTTAATGTAGTGAAGCAACCGCCGCAGCTCCTCCATCGCGTAAGGAGCAAAGCCTTTATTAGCCGTACCTATCCAGCGGCTCACGGTCTTCCCTCCTGCTCGCCCACCTTGATCCATGGCCTGTCGTATGTCCATTCCACCTGGATCGGCACATCATAGGCCTGACTCAGCAGTTCATCTGTCAGTACCTCGCGCTTGAGCCCAGCGGCAGCTACCTTGCCCTCATGGATCAGTGCAACATGGGTAAACAATGGTATAATTTCCTCGATATGATGGGTAACATACACTGCCGTCATGCTCTCCTGACTCAATCGGTTCAGCTCCTTGAGCAGCTTCTCCCGCTCGAACAGGTCCAGACCGGCACAAGGCTCGTCCAGTATAAGCAGCTTCGGATCAGCCATCAAGGCACGAGCCAGCAGCGCCTTTTTGCGTTCTCCCTGGGATAAAGTGCCTAGCGACTGTTCGGCCAGATGTCCGATGCCCATGCTCTGCAGCAGCCCGTAAGCGCGCTCCTGCACCTCCTGCGGAATTTCCTGATAAAAGCGCAAGAATGCAAAAGCTCCCGTTGCGACAACCTCCCATACCCGATCGGCAAGGGCGAGCTTCTCAATCAAGGACTGGCTAATATAGCCGATCTGCTTGCGCACCTCGCGCACATCGCATTGACCATATCGGTTGCCCAGCACCTCCACAGTGCCTGAGCTGGGGAACATATAGCCGGTCATCATTTCCAGCAAGGTCGTCTTGCCGGAGCCGTTCTTGCCCAGGATGACCCAGTGCTCGCCGGGGTTCATCTGTATCGTTACGCCGTCCAGAATGACGCGCTCCTCGCGACGCAAATAGAGATCATTCAAATAAATCATGCGTTACCGCCTTTCTGTAGCACAGCAGCCCCTGTCAGGGGCTAGCCGCCATGTTGTATATCTCGCTCCCCCTGCCGCTGCGCAAAGCCTCTCAGCGCCTCATCCGAATCTGCCATCGGGCCAAAATGCAGCAGCACCCCTTCGGGAGCATGCTGGGACAGATGCTGGTACATTTTCATTTTGCCGGCAGGTGAAGAGGTGTGCAAATAGATTTCCTGCGGATAGCGTCCGCTGCTTACGATATGCTTGGCAACCTCCATGCCGGTCGGCTCGCCCCATCCCAGATCAAAATCAAGCGACAGTATGCCAATCTCCTCCTGATCGAGAAGCAGGATACATTCCTCCGCATTCAGAGCCAGCACAAATCCGGTTGGACAACGTCTGTAATCATCAAGATAAAGGTGAATCATCACAGGCTGCCTCCTTTTCATCCATCCACTGTCTCAGCCGCCCGATCTGCTCCCGATGCGTGCCATCGGGGTCTTTCGCTGTTTCCAGCACCACCGGAAGTCCGGCAAGCTCGGGGAGCTGTATGAAGCGACGCAGTCCACTCTCCCCAATCCAGCCTTGGCCGACTACGGCGTGGCGGTCGCGTGCAGAGCCGGAGGGATAAGCCGAGTCGTTCAGATGAACCGCAGCCAGATGCGCCATATAGCCTGTTGCCCGCGCCTTGTCGGCAAAGGACAGATCCTGCGGATCGCTCCACACTCCGCTGGCGAACAGATGGCATGTATCCAGGCAAAAGGCGATCTGCTCCGCATAGCGCGACAGCAGGCGAACCTGCACCAGCTCCTCAAAGCTGGTGCCCATGGATGCATGGTCTCCCGCCTGATTCTCCAGCAGCAGCTTGGCATGTCCCTCCCACTGCGACAGTGTCTTATCCAAACATTGTATTATATTTTTGTAGCCTTGTAACGGGTCTTTTCCTTTGTAAATGCCAAAATGCACGACCACGCCGACCGAACCGCAGCTCTCGGCTATATCAAGATCATTCAGCAGCGAGGCAACTGTGGCTTCTTGCTGCTGCTCATTATCGGCAGCCAGATTGACCGGATACGGGGCATGAGCGATGGACAACAAGCCATGCTCCTTGCATAGCGCCGCACAACGGGCCGCGTCCTTGCGGTCGAATGCTTTGACACCAAGGCTGCGCGGATTTTTCGGGAAATATTGAAACGAGCCGCCCCCTTGCTGAAGCGCAGCGTGCGCGGCTGCCGCATATCCATGGCCAATGCTAACATGACTGCCGAATTGAGGCATGGAATCAGCTCTCCTTTTGACAATTAGGGCAGTAAAATACTTTACGCGAGGACATCTCGGTCTTCACAATCGCTGTCCCGCACTGCACACACGGCTCACCGCCCCGGTCATAGACGAGGCATTGGCTGTTATAGCCCCCAGTGAGCTCATCATCTCGGGTAAACGGCAGCTCCATATAACCGCCCTTGTCAGCCGCATCACGCAGCACCTTATGTATCGCATGATAGAGGCGCTCCAGCTCCGCCTCGTCGAGCGTAGTCAGCTTCCTATCCGGGCGAATACCTGCTGTGAAGGCGATCTCGTCGGCATAGCAGTTGCCGATTCCTGAGAGCACATGCTGGTCGACGAGCGCATTCTTGAGCGCGCTCCGCTTGCCCTGCAATCTCGCCTTGAAGTTCTCCAGCGTCAATCGCTTGTCGAATGGATCAGGTCCCAGCTCCGCAAGACGCGCCTCCACCTCCTTCACCGACAGATAATGCAGAAATCCTAAACGTAACCCGATAAAGTATAAATGCCCTTGCTCAAATGTCAGCGTCACCTGTACGGTCCGATCCGGGCGATCCTGCTCATCCGAGCCATAGTACAGCAGGCCGCCCAGCATCAGGTGCAGCAGCAACCGCTTGCCATTATCCAGATGAAATAATATATATTTTCCACGGCGCTCGATAAACCAGATCGTTCTTCCTTCAAGCTCGCGCTTGAACTGCTCGGCATCTACATTGACGCTCTTCTCTCTTGCAATCTCGACCGAGCGGATGCTCTTCCCAGCCACATACTTGGTCAGCATCGCCCGATATGTTTCCATCTCCGGCCATTCAGGCATTCGTTCATCTTCCTCCCTGATCTCTAGAAGCATCTTCCTTCTCTTATGTCCCCAGCATCGATAAAATATACGTGTTCAACTGGCGCAGATCCGCAAACACGCCATCTGGCTGCATACCGGTCTGTTCCATGTAATGCGGCAGATTATCGAGTGTCGTCAGCCCTGTCAGCACCAGCGCGGTGCCACAGCCGGCTCCATGACCAGCCGCAATATCTGTCGCCATATTATCGCCCACCATCCAGGTCTGCTCTGCCTCCAGGCCGATCCGGCGCAGCGCATAGCTCACCAGAATGCGAGACGGCTTGCCAATCACCGTCGGCTGCACGCCTGACGCAGTTGACAACAGCGCTGACAGCGAGCCGGCTCCAGGCAGCAAGCCGTCATCTGACGGCAGCAGTACATCCGGGTTGGTCAATATGTATTCAGCACCGCCTAGCAGCAGGCTGACCGCACGCTGCAGCTTGCTGTAATCCAGCTCGCGATCCAGACCCTGCAGCACATAGCGAGCCTCGCCGTTATCCACAAGCTGCAGCCCTGCGTCGGCAGCGGCAAGCTTCAGCCCTGCCTCGCCCACAATATGTACCGTTGCCCCCGCACTGTGTTCGGCAATATAAGCTGCCGCGGCCTGGGCAGATGTAACGACCTCATCCGCACGGGCTGTTATGCCCATACGCTCCAGTCGAGCAGCAACCAGCTCTGGCGCTGCAGTCGAGTTATTCGTCACGAACAGAAAGGGCAGACCGCACTCGCGCAGCGAGGCAATCCATTCATCCGCGCCGTCAATGCGCCGCTCCCCGTGGTATAATGTGCCGTCCAGGTCAATTAGCAGACCTTGCGGCTTCCGTAGCTTTGTCTTCAACACCGTACCCTCACTCCTCTCGGCTAGGGCGTGCTATGCAAGCCCCTAGCAACGATCCAGCTTCCGCTGCAGCCGGTCAATCCGTTTGTCCAGCGCGGCCTGTTCAGCCCGCTGCTTGGCATCCGCACGCTGCAACTGCTGACGGCTCATCCACAGCTCGCGTGCCGCATCAGCGCAGGCGAGCGCAGCGTGCAGATCTTTGGCGCGATGCTCAAGATGCATCGCCAGCTCAATATTAGCCTCGACGGCAGCCTTAGGCGCCGCCTCGTGCAATTGAGCCACCTTTTGCCACAATACCACAGCTCGCTCCCAATTGCCATGCTTCTTGTCTCTTGCCGCCAGCAGCAGCAGGCACGGCTCCGCTCTCCGACCCGCCTCAAGCGCCCGTTCGAGCAGCGGCTCAGCCACCTCCGCGCAGTTCATCCGCTCCAGCCAAAGCCCCGTCCGAATCAGCTCCTCGGTCTCTGCCGGGCGATAAACCTCATCGATCACTCTGCCAGCCAGCAGCCTGCCGAAGCGAATCGATAGACAGGCCATCGCCAGCATGTCCAGCTCATTATGGACAAATACTCCCTCCAGCGGCTGCGGGTTCGCGTCGGCGAGAAATCGGAAATAGATTTCCGGCGCCTGCGAGCCGGGCACATCGTCCACTCTGAAGATGCCAAGCCGTTCCTCCTCGACATGACTCAGCTTGCAGGAGGCGAGCGTATTGCGCCAGATGCTGCGCGACGGATGAAGAAAGTCGAGATGCCGCAGCTTCAGCTCCACTCGGCCCAGCCCATTTATAATGAACCTGCTCGCCAGCACCGGCCAGTCGAATGTGCGTCCGTTATATGTGACCAGATAGCGGTAATCATCCAGCTTCGCCTTCAAGTCAGCGAGCATGGCACGCTCCTCTGCCGGATGTCGGATCAAATATTGCATAATGACGAGCTGTTGCCGCTCCACATAAGCCAATCCGACCATGAACGGAATATTGCCCGCGCCTGCTCCCAGGCCTGTCGTCTCCAGATCCAGGTACAGCAGATTATCCGCAGCGGGCTCCGCGTCATCTGCACCACCCCCCTCTGGATGGAAGGCTGCAAGCGCCGCGGCCGCCTCCAGCAGCTCCGACAGTTGATGGTGACCATGACGATGGGTCAATGGATACCTTATCTCACGCGCCAGATAACTCCCCCAACTGTTATGTCGCTCCGCAACGCCCAGCCGCTGCCATACTGCGGCATAAGCATCAAGCACAGGCGTGACGGCCACATCCGGCATGACAGCGGCAGTCATTTGCGCCTCAGCAGCAACCCGCTCCTCGCACACTGCAGGCCCCTGCTCCTGCCCTCGCGCCGTGTGCGGCACATCCTGCAGCGTCTCCGTTCCTTCCGTATCCGTCAGCTCTGTCTGCTCTATACCGCCGCTCGGCTTGCCCAGCAGCCGGTTCATACGCTCTCGCAGTCTGCTCATCCGCTCTCCTCCGATTTCACCAGCAGCAGCAGTGACTGCTGTCCCTGGGACTTGCCTATCGAGTCCATCTCCCCATTCGATTCAACCCTGGCTATAGAAGGCTCAGAAGCTCTATACTTTTGTTTTTCCCGTTCATTCCTGCTATTTCGGAACCAATACATGACGGGCAGCCCTCCTTGCAGAGACATCTCCTGATTAAATTTTGGGCCGACTCCCGCACTTCGTCAAAACGCTTGTACACGTTATCCGCTAACCCGATGCCTCCGGGGTAGTGGTCATAGATGAAGATCGTAGGCAGCCCTGTGTGGGCTGCTTTGATCTGCGGAGTGACATGGACATCTCCACGGTCACACATAACCAGTACAGGGACGATGTGCTGCAACACGTTCGCGATCCCCAGCAGCAACTGCTCCAACGTCTTCACGCCGATCTCGGGGTCTACCTGCTTCAGCTCCAGCCACGTAGCGCTTGTATGCAATTCTTCTTCCGGCAGATGAATCGGGCCAGAGCCTATGTTCTCGAACGTGGTTAGTTTAATTTTCTTGAATATAGTAGGAATCATATTCACCGCAACATCCCCAAAGTGTATGGCGGCCTGTCCTCGATCACTCGTCCGGTCAATCTCCAGCACCTTCAGATTGACGGCCAGGTTAGCATCCGTGTAGTATTCAACGTCTACCTCGCGAACATAGGCCTTCTTGTGCTCCCAGTCCAGCTTCTCCACCTGATACTGCACGCCCTCGTGCAAATAGATGGCCTCGTCATGCAGCAGGGTCATCGCACTGAAGCGATCCATTTCACCGATAATTTTTACCGCGGCGACATGAGATTGATCGATGATCACCACATTTTCCTGGGAAGCGGAACGCAGGCTGATCTCGCTTGCCGGGAAGGATTGCGCCGACCAATAGAAGGTATCTCCGTTGCGATGCAGCACACGTTCCTCCTGGAGGTATTCCAGTATATCCGTGACGTCGAGCGGGCCGAATTCCTCATCCGCTTTGAATGGGAGCTCATAGGCTGCACACCGCAAATGATCCACCAGAATCAGCAGGTTCTCCGGGTTAATCCGCGCATGCTCCGGTGTACGCTCAAAGAAGTAATCCGGGTTCTGAACGATATACTGATCGAGCGGTGTTGAGCTGGCCACCATAATGATCAGAGCCTCCCCATGCCGCCTTCCCGCACGCCCGGCCTGCTGCCAGGTGCTGGCTATGCTGCCCGGGTATCCGGTCATGATGCAGACTTGAAGCTGCCCTATATCTACGCCCAGCTCCAGAGCGTTCGTACTTACGACACCCAGAATTTCGCCATCTCTAAGTCCGCGCTCGATTTCTCTGCGTTGCTTCGGGAGGTATCCTCCCCGGTAACCGCGAATCGACTTTGTGCCCAGCTCGTTTTTGACCAGCTCCTGAATATGACTGAGGATAATCTCGACTCTCACGCGGCTGCGGGCAAATACGATGGTTTGAATCTTATGTCTCAGGAAGCTCTTGGCCAGGTCATTGACTTCAACGGTCGCACTCTTCCTGATGTTAAGCGGCGCATTTACAATCGGGGGGTTGTAAAACACGAAGTGCTTGCGTCCGCGCGGCGCTCCATTATCGTTAATGAGCCGCATGGGGCTGCCTGTTAATTGCTCGGCCAGCTCCCTCGGATTGGCAATCGTCGCCGATGTGCATATGAAGGTCGGATCGCTCCCATAGAATCGGCAGATCCGTCGCAGCCTGCGAATAACATTCGCAACATGACTGCCGAATACGCCTCGATAGGTGTGCAGCTCGTCAATGACGATGAACTTTAAATTTTCAAACAGGTTCACCCATTTGGTATGATGCGGCAATATGGCTGAATGCAGCATGTCCGGGTTCGTAATCACGATATGTCCGGCTTGTCTGACAATCTGCCGGATGGCAGGCGACGTATCCCCGTCGTAGGTATAACTCTTAATGTCAATGCCCATCTCGTCTATTATTTCGTTAAGCTCGCTCTTTTGATCCTGTGACAAGGCCTTCGTCGGGAACAGATACAATGCCCTGCTCATATCATCATTAGCGATGGCCTGGAGTACAGGCAGGTTGTAGCATAGCGTTTTGCCGGATGCTGTCGGCGTCACCGCTACAATATTTTCCTTGGCAGCTACGGTACGGTAGGCCGTTTCTTGATGCGTATAGAGCTCCGATATGCCCCGGCGATGCAGAGCCTCCCGAATTCGCGGGTCAACACCTTCCGGGATGGGTCGCGTCTTGGCCTCCTGTGGCGGCATTTCGTACCAGTGGGCTATATTTTCATTTTTACGCAATTCATCAATCAATTCAATGAGAGACTTCTTGTTCAGCATGCAGTCACCCCGCACCAAATTTGGCGAAGCTAACGTCCTGACCCAAGCGCAAACGGCTGCTTCCCGCCTTGATTGGCAAAGCTCCGTATCGCGTAGATCTAAGTCAGGTATAAGCCGCTTCACTTATAAATCATACATAAAAATAATTCCCCGCACAGGCAGGGAAAGCGTTGTTGCTATGTAGACAGAGGGATGCCGCATGCATTGGCTTCCAAAGACGCGACCGTGCGCGCCTCGCGCCGCGGATCTCTGCCAGTCCGTGACATTGAGCCTCATTGCTTACTCCTCATTTTACAGAATACACGTTCGCGCTGCAATGAAATTTTGTTGTGCCGACAGCAAATTTCTTCGTAAATCATCGTTTTTCAACAGTGGTTCTCCACTGTATGCCGGCAAGCCTCTGTACGGTGCCAACAACATATAGAAGTGTCCCTGGCTCCCTCCCCCATATGTTGCCGGCATACCGCTCAAAAGCGACACATGGCGAAATAGCGCCATTCAATGAGCAGGCAGCAGACTGTCATATCCTGCGATTTCCCGGGAAACGGGAAATTTCCCTATTATACTGGTGGACAGCATGAAGCCGCCAGAGCCAACTGCAAGGCAGCGGTTCTGGCGGCTTCACCTGCTTGCGCCTATGCTTTTTCGACGTTGAAGTACTGCGCCTCGGGATGAGCGAACACCATCGCAGATACGGATGCTTCCGGCTCCATCATAAAGCCCTCTGTCAACTGCACTCCGATGTCCTCAGGCCGCATCAGCTCGAATAACGGCCCCTGATCCTCCAGATTCGGACAGGCCGGATAGCCGAAGGAGACACGAATTCCCTGGTAACGGGCACCTAGCCGCTGCTTCATCGTCATTTCTTGCGGATCAGGGAAGCCCCATACATCACGCATCATATGATGCACTCGCTCTGCCAAGCCTTCAGCCACCTCAAGAGCTACCGATTGCAGCGCATGCGAGCGCAGATAATCGCCATTATCCTTGAGCACCGTGGCCTTCTCGCGCACTCCTTCGCCTGCCGTCACAACGAGGAAGCCGACATAATCCATGATGCCGCTCTCCACCGATTTGAGATAATCGGCCAGACACAGGTACGGCTCCACCTGCTGCCGCGGGAAGCTGAAGCGCTTGATCTCCTTCGCATGATTGTCCGGGTCATAGATGATAATGTCGTTCCCCTCGGACTGCGCCGGGAAGAAACGATACATGCCGTGCGCCTGAATCGTCCCCTCTTCGTTCGCTTCCTTCAGTATGCTGTCCACGGTCTCCTTCAGTTGAATCGTCTTCTCATGTCCTTCTGCAATCAGTTGCTCCACCTTGCCCCGCACACCCAGATGATGCCCCAGCAGCATCTGCATGTTCACATAGGGGACAATATGACCGATCGGCACATGACGCAGCACATGACGCTCCAGATCAGGCGGAACAAATACCGGCGCTTCCTGAGAAATCTTTGAACGCTCAATACGTGTCAGCTTCGGCAGCTCAGGCGCTTCCGCGACCGCAACCGCTCCCTCTGCCTTCATGGCGGCATGTTCCTCCTCCAGTCTTTGCCGATGCACCTTATCCGTCAGCTTGTTGGCCAAATCCAGTCCATCCATTGCATCCTTGGCGTACAGGACGAGTCCATCGTATTCCGGGCCGATGCGCGTCTTCGTGAACTTGCGAGTTAACGCCGCTCCCCCTACCATGATCGGAGCACTTATGCCTGCATTGCGCAGATCCTGAGCGGTAATGACCATCTGCTGGGCCGATTTGACGAGCAGTCCCGACAGACCGATCGCATCGACCGGCTCCTTGCGATACGCTTCGATCAGTTGCTCCGGCGGCACCTTGATCCCCAGATTGATAATTTTGTAGCCGTTATTGGACAGGATGATCTCCACCAAGTTTTTGCCGATGTCATGAACATCGCCCTTCACGGTCGCCAGAATAATCTTGCCCTTAACTGCGGACTCCGTCTTCTCCATGAACTGCTCCAGGTAGGCGACAGACGCCTTCATGACCTCGGCGCTCTGCAGCACCTCTGCAACAATCAGCTCATTATTGTTGAACAGGCGTCCGACCTCTTCCATTCCCTTCATGAGCGGGCCGTTAATCGTCTCCAGCGGCGTATATTTCTGCAAGGCCAACTCAAGATCAGGAATCAGCCCCTCCTTCGTTCCCTCAACGACATAGGAGGCAAGCCGCTCCTCAAGAGTCAGATTGCTGGCCTTCTCCTTCTTCTCCACCTTCTTGTTGCGGAAAGCGGCAACGAATGCGGCGAGCGTCTCATCATTGGTATTGTACAGCAGCTCCTCCGACAAGCGACGCTCCTCCTGCGGAATCGAAGCATAGCGCTCCAGCTTCTCTGTATTGACGATCGCGTAATCCAGCCCCGCCTTCGTACATTCATAGAGAAAGACCGAGTTCAGCACCTCGCGCCCTGCCTCCGGCAAACCAAATGAAATATTGCTGATTCCCAGAATGGTCTGACAGGATGGTAGCGCCTCCTTGATCATGCGGATGCCTTCAATCGTCTCCTTGGCCGAGCCAATGTACTGCTCATCGCCAGTACCGACCGGAAATACGAGCGGGTCGAAAATAATATCCTCGGCCTGCATCCCATATTTGTGCACAAGCAGGTCATGAGAACGCAGCGCAACCTCCAGCTTGTCCTCGCGGGTAATAGCCTGTCCACGCTCATCAATCGTACCGACGACAGCCGCCGCTCCGTAGCGATGGATAATCGGAACTACATGCTCGAATTTTTCTTCGCCATCTTCAAGGTTAATGGAGTTAATAATGGACTTGCCCTGGGAGTATTTCAACGACATGTCGATGACCTTGGGGTCTGTCGTATCGATAACGAGCGGCACCTTCACCTTCTTGACTACCAGCTCCAGAAACTTGCTCATGTCCTCCGTCTCGTCACGGTCAGGATCCTGCAGACAGACATCAATAACATGCGCGCCGTTCTTCACCTGCGCACGCGCAATCTCTGCCGCCTCCTCGTATTTCCCCTCCACGATCAGCCGCTTGAACTTGCGGGAGCCCAGCACGTTCGTCCGCTCGCCGACCATGTATGGACGGTTCTCGTTCTCAATATAGACCGTCTCGATGCCGGACACTGCCGGCGGATGTACCCCTGGCTTCGTGCGCGGCGGATAAGCGGCCAGATGCTCAGACAGCGCACGGATATGCTCCGGTGTTGTACCACAACAGCCCCCCGCCATATTGAGCCAGCCCTGCTCCGCAAACGCCCCGATCTTCTTCGCCAGCGACTCCGGCGACTCGTGATAATGGCCGTTCTCATCCGGCAACCCCGCATTCGGATAGCAACTGATCGCCGCCTTGGATATTTCGGAGAGGGAGCGGATATGGTCGCGCATGAATTCCGGTCCTGTCGCACAGTTCAGCCCGATCGATACCGGATCAAGATGCTCCAGTGAGATATAGAACGATTCAATGTTCTGTCCGGCAAGCGTCGTCCCCATCGGCTCGATCGTGCCGGAGATCATAATCGGCAGCTTGCGCCCGAGCGTCTCGAACGCCTTGCGGATCGCAATGCTGCCCGCCTTCACATTGAGCGTATCCTGGCATGTCTCCAGCAACAGCGCATCGACATCGCCTTCCATCAATGCAATCGTCTGTTCATAATAGCTTTCGACCAATTGGTCAAAAGTAACTCCGCCAGTAACAGACAGTGTCTTCGTCGTCGGCCCGATAGCTCCCGCCACATAACGGGGCTTGTCCGGCGTTGAATACTTGTCCGCTGCTGCACGCGCAAGCGCCGCCGCGGCAAGATTAATCTCCCGTGCCTTCTCGGGTATGTCGTACTCCATCAATACGATACTGGCTCCGCCAAATGTATTGGTCTCAATAATGTCCGCGCCAGCCGCCAAATACTGCTCATGAATAGACTGAATCACATCTGGCCGTGTCAGCACGAGCATCTCGTTGCAGCCGTCCAGCTCTTCACCGCCAAAATCCTCCGGGACAAGTCCCGCTTGCTGTATCATCGTGCCCATAGCGCCATCCAATATGAGAATGCGCTGCTGCATCAATTCTCTTAACGTCGGTTTTGTCATGTTCGAACTTCCTTCCAAGCGATCATTAAGGTTTAGTCTAACAGAAACTAAGGGTGGTGAAAAGGGAATTCCAGTCGACAGAAACAAAGCTTTGCTTTATAATAATCGTATTACATTATTTCTTATGGGAAAAGAGGGAATAGAATGGCTCAAATTCGGATTCGTAACACAAATGAACGGATTGAAGACGAGGAAAAGGTTCGCGCATTCCTGAATTCACAAGAGGTATTATACGAGCACTGGAATGCAGACAAGCTTCCGACTGAGCTAAAGAATCAATTTGTTCTGTCTGATGAGGATAAAGCGACGATCCTGTCCACATATGAAGAAGAGATCAATGATCTGGCCAGCCGCCGCGGCTATAAAACGTGGGATATTGTCGCCCTCTCGGATGCTACTCCGAATCTTGACGAAATCTTGAAAAAGTTTGAAGAGGTTCACACCCATACCGAGGATGAGGTACGAGCCATTACGGCTGGCAAGGGCATCTTCATCATCAAAGGAACGGACGATGTCGGCTACTTTGATGTGGAGCTGCAGGCAGGAGACGTCATCTCTGTGCCAGAGTCGAAGCCTCACTTCTTCACCTTGATGGACAATCGGCAGATTGTTGCTGTGCGACTGTTCATCGAGCCGGCAGGCTGGGTTGCCCAACCGTTCAATGACCCATCCTTTACAAAGTAAGTACATCTACTATGGCCATGCCAGCCCCGCCTCCTCTGAGGAGCGCGGGGCTTTGTTGCATGGTGTGGCTTACAGAAGTTGCCGCCTTACCTGTTGCTGCCTATAGCTTGGGAAGCAAGTCCAGTAGCTCCTTCAGCTCATCAATTTCATAGGAAGGAACAATCTCGTCAGAGCGCTGAATTCGGTGCCGGTTAATCCATACCGCATCCATACCGACTCCGAGCGCTCCGATCACGTCCGTCGTCAGCTTGTCTCCTACCATCAGCCCTTCCTCCGGAGCAATCTCCAGAAGCTGGAGTGCATGCCTGAATATCGAAGCATCAGGCTTGCCACGCCCAAATTCACCCGAAATAATAATATGATCAAAATAAGGAGCGATCTCCGGCACGCCAGCCAGCTTCTCACGTTGCAAATCCGGCGAGCCATTCGTCAGCAGCAGCAGCTTGTAGCGTCCCTTCAGTTGATCCAGCACATGAAACGTATCATCATAGACAAGCGCGCGGGCTCTGCGTTCAGCAGGAAAACGCTCGGCCAATTCAGCGCCAAGCTCGGCATTGTCAACACCCAGCGCCAGCAATCCGGCTGTCCATGCTGCTCTGCGATACGATGGAGCCAGCGACTCCAGCTTGCGGAACTCAGCTTGCTCCCCTTCGCGGAAGTTCGCCCACAGTCCCTCAAATGGATTAATACCGATCATCGTCGTAAACGGATAGGTCTCATAGGAGGAATATAGCTCGCGAGCTTGCTCGCGCACTGCCTTCTCCAACTGCTGCGCATCAACGCCTGTCCGCTCTGACGCTAACTCGCAGGTTGCGTCAAATGCCTCTTGTACGCTTCTGTCATCCCATAGTAGTGTATCATCTAAATCGAACAAGATTGCTTTCTTAGCCATGCTGCACGTTCTCTCCTTAAATATTGAATAAAATAATAGTTAGGTCGTGAGTTAGGTCGTGTCTGAACACCCGTTCAAGGGCATCTCCCCGCTGTTCGCCCCATGCTGCGTTGCCTTTTCGCAGGCGCACCCCCGGTACGCCTGCGAAAAAGCGTCTTGCCTGGAACGAATATTCGACAAGATCGGATCCGTTCAGAGTGTTCAGACAGGCTCTAGACTTGCTCTACAAACTCAACATGATTCTCCTTGGCGAAAGCCTTCAGGCGCGCAGTCATGTCCTCGGTAGGGAAACGGTTCAGGAATCGTGAAAATGTCCAGCTCGGCCCCTTCACCTGCTCAATGACCACATAGCCATCCTGAACTCTAATTTTCCTAATGCCGCTGGCACGCAACATCTTGTCGCCAGTGATCCGCCGGGTCTGAATGAACTCCTTGGCCACGTTCAGATAAGGACGGCGGAAGAAAAAGAGCATCGCCAGCAAGACATAACATACGATCGTGATCCAGTATAGCGAATCCGTGCCACTTCCTTGCCCTTCTACCGGTACCGCCTGACGGGCAATAAAGCTGACGTAAGCGTAAAAACCGGTAAAGAATAAAATGACCGTTGGTAAAATAAAATTGCGTCCTTTAAACCGGTCGATGCGGGAAGCCTCAGGTACAAATCCCTGACCACCCTGCTTCTTCCGACTTTTATTGATTGCACTCGTATTTTTGCGAACCATCCGCTCCCAGGAACGGGACATGGCAGTTGCCTCCTTGTAAGCATAGAGTAGCGTTAGTTAACTCCGCTAGCTATGTATCGTATCACTTCTACTATAACGGTCGTTTAAACTTCTCTATAAAGCGGTTCGGATATTCAGAAGGCAGCGAACTCGCCTCGTCAAGACGGGACCAGATGTCCTGCGGCATGGTCCAGCCTGTGGCCCCCATATTATCTTCGAACTGCTCCAATGTGCTTGCGCCAAAGATTGGAGAGGTAATCCCTCTGCGCTGCAGCAGCCAATTGAGTGAAATTTGAGCCGGTGTAACCCCAAGCTCGGCAGCCGCCTGGAGCACTGTGTCCAAAATAACGAAGTTCTTGTCGGTCGCTCTGTACATCCAGGAGCTCTCCCCGGCCTTGGCTGTCAGCCTGCCGCTATCTGGCTCGATCCGGCTATATCTTCCGGTTAGAAATCCCCCGCCAAGCGGCGCCCATGGAATGACGCCCACATTCTCCTCCAGACATAGCGACATCATCTCCCGATCCATCTCACGGCTGACCAGACTGTATTGCGGCTGGATCGACACAAAACGGACGTATCGATTCGCATCGCTGCAAGCGAGTGATTTCATTAACTGCCATGCGAAATAATTAGAACAACCGATATACCTCACCTTGCCGGAGGAAACCAGATCATCCAATGTCCGCAGTGTCTCCTCAATAGGAGTCGCATGATCCCATACATGCATCTGATACAAATCAATATAGTCTGTGTTCAAACGCCGAAGGCTGGCATCTATGCCATCCAAAATATGCTTGCGCGATACGCCCGCACCATTAATGTCATCGCTTACCTTCATTCTCACCTTGCTTGCAACAATAACCTCTGCACGACGACCCTGGATCGCCTTGCCGACAATCTCTTCGGAACGCCCGTTCACGTACACATCCGCTGTATCCAGAAAATTTCCGCCCTGGTCAAAGAAACGATGCATCATTTGTATAGAGTCGGCCTCAGATGTCGCCCCGCCAAATGTCATTGTACCTAAGCATAGCTCGGATACCGCTAGCCCACTTCTTCCAAGCAAACGATAATTCATACCAGTATGCCTCCCGAAAAAGAATGGTTAACCGCTGCCGTTCGGAGAAGCTTGACTGTGGACCAGCGGCCAGCGCCTCTCCGCGCGAGACAGCACAAACCAATAGACCAATCGCCCTGACGGTTCGATCTGCCTATTGGTATAGGAAATGTCATGTCGTTCATTAATGCTTGAGAGGCGGCTCCTCGTCCGTCCATTCGATCGAATCGAGCTGGTTGCGGAAATTGCCGCGGAAGATCTCCAGATATTGCTTCCTCAGCACCTCGCGCTCAGCCTTCTCTTCGTCAGTCAGCCCGACGGACTTGTTCTTTCTAGACAATTCATTAATACGGTCAATCAGTTTTCCCATTGTGAGCTACCTCCCTGAAAACTATCCACTCTCTACTTTGACATTTTCCACGGGGAGTGTCAAGCGACGAGAGACATTAAAGCCATGAATGAATGACGCTGCACCCGAGTCGAACGTTAATCAGGTATGCGAATCACTTGTCCGACTTGAAGCTCTCCATGCGTCAGTTCATTGAGCTGCTGAATCCGGTACACATATTGTCTTAGATCGTCGTTAACCGGCTTAAAGCGCCTCGCAATGCTCCAAATTGTATCTCCGTAAGCAGCAATGATGTACTCCGCCTCTACAGCTTGCTTCAGTTGCCCGCCATGTGCCTCTAAACCCGCAATTGCTGTGTTATTGGATGGTTCCACGCTTCGCCCCGAAGCATTGGACTGTACGAACATTACACAGGACACTGCAATAGACAGCAGCAGCACGACCATGATAACACGGAGGACACTCTTTCTTCTTCCGCTGACCTCATCTGCCTCATCACCATTCCTTATCCTCTGCGAGCCCCCCGTGTTCGTCTTGCTCTCCGAGCTGACGGTCTCACGCGCCGCGGCACGAAGTGCATCCATATCCTGATAAAAGTAAGAGTGATTCATTATCCAACACCCCAAACATTTGTTCTTAGACCTAGAATAAACCGAACGCTTGTTTGTGTCAATATAAATTCCTCTACCAAGGACAGGTTTTATTTCAACGAACTTATGTTTGTGCGAACTCCGGTTCTGTGCTATAATTTGACACAAGAATGATTGTCTGGGGGTATGTGAAAATGTCGAAGCTGTCGAACCGTCAACAGACGATATTGGAATTCATTAAGAATGAGGTAAGAGAGAAAGGCTATCCGCCCTCTGTTCGGGAGATCGGGGAGGCTGTTGGTCTGGCATCCAGCTCGACCGTTCATGGCCATCTGGATCGGCTTGAGAAGAAAGGACTGATTCGGCGCGACCCGACCAAGCCGCGTGCAATCGAGATATTGAATCAGAACCCGGATGAGGTTCCATTCCCGGTTCATATCGCCAAGGTGCCGGTAGTCGGCCGAGTAACCGCAGGGGTGCCGATTACTGCCACAGAGAATATTGAGGAATACTTCCCTCTGCCTAGCCACTTTGTTGGCGATAACCAAATGTTCATGCTGAGTGTCGTAGGCGACAGCATGATCGAGGCGGGCATTCATAATGGTGATTATGTCATTGTTCGCCAACAGCAGACCGCCAACAATGGTGACATCGTAGTCGCGATGACGGAGGAGGATGAAGCGACCGTCAAGACGTTCTACAAGGAGCGGGATCATATCCGTCTGCAGCCGGAGAATTCCACGATGGAGCCGCTTCGTCTCAAGAAGGTGACGATTCTGGGCCGCGTTGTTGGCCTGTTCCGCGACATTCATTAGACAGGCATGTCTTCGCCGCTTGGCTCGTCTGCACGATTATTTCTTCTCCTCTATCGAATGGCAATCGTTTGCCCGATATAGATAGTAAGGAGGTGTAATCAATGGACATCGCAGCACTATCCAGCGCCATGAGTCAGGCCTCGCTTGCCCAGGCAGTAAGCATGAAGGTTGCCAACCTGGCGAAGGGTCAAGCGGTTCAGCAGAGCAATGATCTCGTCAAAATGATGCAGCAAAGCGCAATCCCTGGTGTAGGGGGCAATATAGATATTCGGATTTAATGAAAGACTGCAGCCCTGCGAGGGGCTGCAGTTTTTATTATCGGCGCTTCGCGCTTCTACATATAGCGCCGTGCCAATAGTTATTTTACGTGCAATCCATACAAACTCGCATTTCATATGCACCATGTATGGTATAGTATTAGTTAAACCCTTTGTATGCGAGGTGCATCATGGCAATTGCGAAGATTCGGAATGTATCTATCAGCAGCAATGTGTTTGCTGCAATGGCAGTTGAAGAGGATGAACAAGCGATAAGCCAGCTATATTTGCATACGGCAGTATGGCTGAAGGAGTCAGGCTCCACACAGTGGTCGGGTTTGCTGCAGGGCCTGGATCATCATAATACGGCTGCCGCCATACGTCGCAGGGAGGTATTTGCCTTCCGAAATTCAACCAGCCAGGAGCTTGTAGGCTCTGTCATCTTACAGCAGCAGCCGAGCGAGTGGGATCGTAATCTCTGGGGAGACGACACTACGGATAGAGAGTCGGCAGTCTACCTGCATCGGCTTGTAGTCAACCGCAAGTATGCTGGCCACGGCATCGGAAGTCAGATTATGACGTGGGTGGAGCATGAACTGGCAGGACACTTTGCCAGCATCAAGCTCGACTGTGTCGCATTCAGCACCAAGCTGAACCATTTTTATAGACAACATGGCTATGAGTATCGGGGAGAGAAGAACGGATACAGCAAATATCAAAAGTGGTTAACACCGTCATCGACGGAGGAATAAGGATGAATAGATGTCACGGCGTTGCTGTTCCTTACTGGAGTGGCAACGGCCTTTATTAACCTTCAAAGCATTTTTTCCTTGTTCACCCTTATTGTTTCGTTACGAAGAAACAAATCCCCTCGATAGAATTATCAACTCGGAATCATTACCTAACAAATTCGCTTCCTATCCCTTGAAAAATAGAACTCTGTTTCTTTATGTAGGGAAATTAGTATTTTTTTACTATACACTCTTTCGAGCAATTACTGTATAATTATTACATTAATTGATTAATCGAGGAGGAATTGTTATGAATATCAAGAAACTAGCAACCGCAACACTGCTAGGCACAGCCCTGGTTGTAGGTAGCTTTAGTACACATGTTGTCCCGGCAAATGCGACTCAAGTTCAAGCTGTAAAAACCCTTGTTTTACAAGTTGGACAATCTATAAATGCTCCTGTAATAATAATGATAAACTATGACTCTGCGGTCGGCCAAACATCAACAGGAGGTCTTAAAGCCATCAAGCCTGGTAGAGCTCTTGTGCAAATTTATGAGAATGGCAGTTGGGTTGATTATGAGATTTTTGTAAGTCAGTAATAAAATAATGGGGGCAATCCGGGGGCAGATCCATCATCAATGAATGAATCTGTCCCCGGCTGCCCCCAATAAAACCTCTTATACCAGCTCCATTACTGGAATACCTCGCTTAATACAACGTCAAATATTGATCCCGTTCCCATTGGTGAACCTGGGTGCGGTACATATCCCATTCAATCTCCTTCAGCTCGTAAAAATGAGCCAGCGCGTGGTCGCCCAGCGCGTCGCAGATGACGCCGTCACGAAGCAGCTCTTCCAGCGCCTCCTTGAGATCTGCCGGCAGGCTAGGAATGCCTTCGTCCGAGCGCTCCTCATCTGTCATCACATAGATATTGCGATCTGTTGGCGCAGGCAGATGCAGCTTCTCCTTAATGCCATTCAGACCAGCCTTCAGCATAACAGCCAAGGTCAGGTAAGGGTTGGCAGCCGGGTCAGGGTTACGCACCTCTACCCTGGTGCTCAAGCCGCGTGAGGCCGGAATACGGATCATCGGGCTGCGGTTGCTGGCCGACCAGGCTACGTAGCAAGGCGCTTCATATCCAGGCACCAGACGTTTGTACGAATTGACCGTCGGGTTCGTAATGGCTGCGCATGCTCTTGCATGCTTTAACAGACCTGCCATGTAATAACGCGCTGTCTGGCTTAGACCAAGCTTGTCGTTCTCGTCGTAGAACGCGTTCTTGTCACCTTGGAACAGCGACTGGTGACAATGCATGCCTGAACCATTTACACCAAATAGCGGCTTCGGCATAAAGGTCGCATGCAATCCGTGCTGACGCGCGACAGTCTTGACGACCAGCTTGAAGGTCTGAATCTGATCGGCTGCCTTAACCGCATCGGCATATTTGAAGTCGATCTCATGTTGGCCAGGCGCAACCTCATGGTGAGATGCTTCAATCTCGAAGCCCATCTCCTCCAGTGTCAGCACGATCTCACGGCGGCAATTTTCGCCAAGGTCAGTCGGAGCCAAGTCGAAGTAACCTCCCTGGTCATTCAGCTCGGCTGTCGGCTCGCCCTTCTCGTCGGTTTTGAACAGGAAGAACTCCGGCTCAGGACCTACGTTCATGGCAGTATAGCCCATATCCTCCGCTTCCTTCAGACAACGCTTGAGAATACCGCGCGGGTCTCCGGCGAACGGCGTGCCGTCCGGCATGTAAATATCACAGATCAGACGAGCAACACGGTTCTCTGTTACCCAAGGGAACACTACCCATGTGTCCAGGTCTGGATAAAGGTACATGTCGGATTCCTCGATGCGTACATAGCCTTCAATGGAGGAACCGTCAAACATCATTTTGTTGTCAAGCGCTTTCTCCAGTTGGCTCACTGGAATTTCCACATTTTTGATCGTTCCAAGCAAATCGGTAAATTGCAACCGGATAAAACGAACATTTTGCTCTTCCGCAATGCGCGAGATGTCTTCTCTTGTAAAGCCCACAGTATCCTCTCCTTAGCCTCGTTAGAATTCAAACTTTACTTCTCTCTTGTGCGCCAGCCTGCAGCAGCAGCTATGGCTTGTTGCTATAGAAACGGGACAACTGGCCTTGAATGAGCGAGGCCTTGCCCGGTCTCTTCTCTAGAAGCTGCTGCTTCAACATGCGGTGTAGCTGTGTATCCGACAGCTCGCGGCGCTTCGTCTCCGTCTGATCTGTGATGACGGTTGCTTCCTCGGACTCCTTCGAGACCGGGTTCATTACCTGCTTGATGCCGGCAATGTTGACGCCTTTCTCAATCAATGACTTGATTTCCAGCAAGCGCTCTACATCGTTAAAAGAAAACAGGCGTTGATTGCCATTTGTGCGCGCGGGCACAATCAGCTCATGCTGCTCATAATACCGGATTTGTCTCGCAGTTAAATCCGTCAGCTTCATAACGATTCCGATAGGAAATAATGCCATATTCCTGCGTATTTCGTCAGCCATGCACATCTACCTTCCAATCCTTGTGATATGTTTTTATTGTAACTGTCTTCCAAAAACATGTCAAGTCATGTTAGGTTTGATCACAAATATTCCGCTTTTTTCCATGTCTTCAAGTGCAGTCAATACCCCAAATTTTACATGGCTGTACGTAAGCCCGCCTTGCATATAGGCAATATATGGCTCACGAATTGGAGCGTCCGCCGACAGCTCCAGGCTCCCGCCCTGAATGAACGTTCCCGCAGCCATGATGACCGGGTATTCATAGCCCGGCATATCCCATGGCTCAGGAACGACATGTGCGTCCACCGCGGCGGCTCGCTGGATGCCCTGTACGAAGGCGATCAACGCATCCTCCCGCCCAAATCGTATCGCTTGAATCAGGTCAGTCCGTTCTGCATCCCATGCGGGATTCGTCTCGAAGCCTAGCAACTCCAATAACGCAGCAGTAAACACAGAGCCCTTGAGCGCTTGTCCCACCAGATGAGGCGCCAGGAACAGTCCCTGATAGGTAGCTCTGAGCGTATCCAGCATCGCCCCGACCTCTCCACCTATGCCAGGCGCAGTCAGACGGTAGGACGCCTTGCGCACCAGCTCCTCCCGTCCGCAGATATAACCGCCTGTGCTGGCAAGCCCGCCGCCCGGATTTTTGATCAGCGACCCAGCCATCAGATCCACTCCGACCTGGGTTGGCTCCAGCTCCTCTGTAAATTCGCCATAACAGTTATCGACGAAGACGATGGCGTCCGGTTTCAGTTGCTTGATTTTCTTCACCATCTGGCCAATTGCCGCAACGGAGAAGGACGTTCGCCATTCGTAGCCGCGCGAGCGCTGGATACCGATCACCTTCGTGCGGCTTGTCAGCGCCTGCTCCACCTGCTCCCAATCGACCTCCCCGCTGGCTAGCAGCGGAATCTCCTTGTAGCCGATGCCGAAGTCCCGCAGCGACCCTGTACCGTCGCCTTCATGGCCAATGACCTTATGAAGCGTATCATACGGCTTGCCCGTGATGTACATCAGTTCATCCCCTGGGCGGAGCGCACCAAACAACGCACAGCTAATCGTGTGCGTTCCCGAAGCAAAATGCGGTCTGACCAGCGCAGCTTCTGCACCAAAGATGTCGGCATAGACGTCATCCAGCACCTCTCTGCCCCGGTCATTGTACCCATAACCGGTAGAACCGGCAAAATGAAAATCGCTTACCTTATGTTTTTGGAATGCCCGGATCACCTTCCAATGATTCCGTTCGGCAATCCGGTCGCGCTCTTGCAGTCTGGAGGCAGCGTGCCGCTCGGCACGCTCCGCCCACTGCTCCAGTCGCTCCCAGCTCGTCTGTTCATGCTTGTCCACGATGGCGTTGATTCTCCTCTTAAGTTTCCATATATTCGCGCAGCTTATAGCCATGCACTTCGAAATCCTGCTTGTTCAGTTCGATCGTGAGCAGCATCTTGTCATCCTCGACCGTCTGATCCTTGACCTCCCCGCAGCGGTACGCCAGCGCAATCAGATCACCGCGTTCTGCCGGCAACGCAAAACGCTGCGTCTCCCCTGCAAGGCGCAGTTGAATCTGCTCGCGCAGCACGTCTAAATCCTGCTGCGAATACGCGCTGATCCAGATGGAGTCCGGGCCGCCTGCGATGCGCTGCTCACACAGATCCTTTTTGTTGAATACGGTAAGCTGCGGCTTGTCGGCCGCATTCAACTCACCCAGAATACGCTGCACAACCTGCATCTGCTCCTCGCGCATCGGAGACGAGCTGTCCACGACATGCAGCACCAGATCAGCCTCGCAGACCTCCTCCAGCGTCGCGCGAAATGCAGCGACAAGATCATGCGGCAGGTTCTGGATGAAGCCCACCGTATCGGTTAACACAATCTCCTTACCGCTAGGCAGCTCCAGGATACGCGAGGTCGGATCAAGTGTAGCAAACAATTGATTCTCCACATAGACATCTGCTGCTGTCAGCTCGCGCAGCAGTGTCGACTTGCCGGCATTGGTATAGCCGACAAGCGCTACCTGGGTGACACCGCTTTTGCGCCGCCGCTCGCGGTGAAGCTGCCTGTGTCTGACTACCTCATGCAGCAATGCCTTGAGATCAGTGATGCGATCGCGGATATGGCGACGATCTGTCTCCAGCTTCGTCTCGCCAGGCCCTCTCGTACCGATGCCGCCGCCCAGGCGCGACAGATTTTTGCCATGCCCGGACAACCGGGGCAGCAGATAGCTAAGCTGGGCCAGCTCAACCTGAATAATCCCTTCGCGTGTCTTCGCGCGCTGGGCAAAAATATCCAGAATCAACTGGGTACGGTCGATGATCTTCAGATCGAGCGCTTCCTCCAGGTTCCGCACCTGTGCGCCGGATAATTCCTGGTCGAAGATCGCGGTCGTAGCTCCCAGCTCAGCAGCTATCGCACGCAGCTCCTCCACCTTGCCCTTGCCGATAAAAAACTTGGTATCCGGCGTCTCCAGATTTTGGGTCATCGTCGTCAGCACTTCTACACCGGCCGTCTCCGCAAGACTGACCAGCTCCTGCAGAGAATGCTCTGCATTTAACCCGCTGCGCTTGATCGCTTGCGTGACGAGACTGACCAGCACGGCGCGATCCTTTAGCTCATTATCGGTCTCATGTGTCGATGGACGCATAGTGTCTATCAAGTCTCCTTAGGTCGCTTTATTTTCCCACTTTAAATCCTCCGGACGCAGCGCCATCAGCTCCTGCCTTCCCGGAGACCCTGTCTGGTATTGCCCGAGCAGCCTTACTGCCTGAAAACGAATAGAACGTTCAATAACATTACGTACATAGCGAGCATTGCTGAAGGCATACAGCATCGAACCGCGTTCCTGCATCAGATGCTCGCGCAGCTTGAATAGCGCTTGCGGCAGCAGATGATAATCCCGCTCCTTGGCCATCATCTCCGCAATCTGAATGAGCTGGTCTACCGTGTAATCCGGGAATTCGATCTGAATCGGAAAGCGCGAGGGCAGCCCCGGATTCGTCAGCAGAAAGTTCTCAATCTCCAGCGGATAACCAGCCAGGATGAGGACGAACTGATTCTTGTGATCCTCCATCGCCTTGACGAGCGTATCGATCGCTTCCTTGCCGAAATCCTTCTCGCCCCCGCGCGCAAGGCTATAGGCTTCATCGACGAACAGCACGCCTCCCAGCGCCTTCTTGACGAGGTCCCTCGTCTTCTGCGCGGTATGCCCGATATATTCGCCTACCAGATCTGCCCGTTCCACCTCGATGAGATGCCCCTTGGCGAGCACACCCATCTTCTGAAACAGCTTTGCCACAATACGCGCAATCGTCGTCTTGCCCGTTCCCGGGTTCCCCTTGAAAATCATATGATAAACATGCGAACCGCCGTTAAGGCCAGCAACGGAGCGAAGCTTGCCGACCTGAAGCAGCGCATAGATCTCATAGATGAGCGTCTTCACATTATCCAGCCCGACCATCGGGTCAAGCTCCTTCTGAATATCCGAAAAAGCATCGCTGGAGATATGAGCCTTCAAGCCAGCAGCGACCGGCTCTGCTTCCTCTGCTGTCTGGATGACAGCCGCTGCTTGTGAATGGCTGCGCAGTACCACATTGATCTGCCTTGAAGGTCGTGCGTTGTTAGTTTGCACGCTGCTGCTCGCTGTATTCAGATTCATAGAGCATCCCCATCCTTTGCAACGTCGGCATAAGTAGCGGCGCACGGAGCGTCTCATTGGCTCCGCCAGTATCGCGCCTACGAGCGGCGCCCCGCGCTGGTGCAGCCATGCTCGTATATTCTCGCCGCATTACCAATGTATTCAGGCTTAACCTGTCCTATTAGCATAATTGCAAAAGCAGCACCTCTGAATCTCAGCAGCAACCGGCACTCTCGCACCTAGACATCGCGATCAATGACCGTCCTATAACGGCGACAGCCCCATTCCCATCAGCAGCTTGTCCAGCTTCCACTTCGAGAGCGCCAATATCTCACGGCTACGATGGTAGGCAAGGGACAGCACCTCGGTTGCCGCACCGGATACAGCCGGCGGATCAATGCCGACATAAGCCGCTATATCCAGCGCACGAGCAGCATGATATTCATGCGTCACGATCGTTGCACTATGCAGACCATGCTGCTCCATGACACGCTTGCTAAAGAGCAGATTCTCGTAGGTTGTCGTCGACTCCCCCTCCAGCAGCACGGCCTCGGGCGCAATTCCCTGCTCCAGCAAATAATTACGCATACCCTCGGATTCGGTTAGCGAAGCGCCGGGATCGAGTCCACCAGATACAATAATGGTACGGAACTTCCCTTCCCGAAGGAGCTCGGCTGCGCGATTCAGCCGCTCGCGCAGCGCAGGGCTCGGACGATCATTCCATAGTGCCGCACCAAGCACAATCCCCGTATCGGTTACCGTCTGCGGCTGCACATCCTCGAAGCTCAGCACCGTGTAAGCCATCCAGCCGACCCACCCTGCGGCCACCAGCAGGAGCGCCGCCAGGGCTAGCGCAAGCCTTCTGGGAAAGCTGCGCTTGAACCGGCTGCGGCTGCTTACCGCATGGCCAGTGGACAGACGCTCACTCATGAGCCCTGCCCCCCCATGCGGTCGGCAAGTGTCTTGCGGTGCTTCAAGCTAAGCGTAAAATATCTGAATCTTCCGTTGCGAATGGCGGACAGCAGCTTGCCCGCTGTCTTGCGCGCCATGTTCGCATCCTTATGCGTGACTTCGCCAGAGCGTACCGCATCCTCCAGCTCATCCTCATCCATCAAAAACACCTCACCGCTCGGCAATACGACAACATCAAGGTACAGATCGTCAAACCACGGCACCTTCTGATCCGTCAGCCCCTGATTTTTGCATACATCGATATACCATTGCACGACACGGCCCTTATCATCAAACATCGTCGTGACTACAAACTGCTCTCCCTTGGGAAAGTGCTGCATCCACAAATAACCGCGATCAGCCAGACAGAGACGGCGCCCGTTATACTCCTTCCATAGAGGCTCTCTCAGCTCATGGATTCGGTAAAAAGTAACCAGGCCTCTAAACTCCTCCCCGTCCATAGACAGGCAAGAGTAACTTTTCCGGAGAATACGACGCCAATTCGCCCGGTCAGAAAATTTTCTTTTCATACGGAACGTACCCCTCCGAAGTAGGATACGACAGGTTTACCATTGAAGCAAATCCGTCGTCAATCTGTCAAGCGTAAGACGGCTATCGCCGCATGACCAGACGGCAGGGGGAGCCACGGCCTGAGAACAAGGTCAGGAGCAATACAGCCTGCCTGACTTGCTTATGGCAGGGCCCCTTCTGAACCGCCTGTTTTATCATTTACAAAAAGCTTACCACAACTTAACGTCCATCTCCAGCCGAACGCCAAAATAAACCAAGCTTCATTTGCTCCTTTGGTGGCTATGATGTGACAACTATTAGAATAGCCTCTCTACCGGAAAAACCATACATCAATGACACATGTCATGGTTTGTGTCCCGTATTCAGCAATCTGCATCTGCAACCATATGAGCTTCCCGCCTCCAGCATGGGTGCATTCCCCGTCGCGCTAAGCGCTGCTAACCCGTTGACCACAGAGGGTGCGTAAAGTAAGTGGAGAGCTTCATAATCAAGCGCAGACAACAAATGGACAAAGAGCTGCATTCAGCTCTTTGTCCACTGTCCATGTGTATCAGCTTATTCGAATCGGATTGTTCATGGCGCACTCAGCGCATCGGCTGGCTGTTCTGGCACATCATTGCTATGACCCTGATTTTGGCCGCGGCCCCGGTTACCTTTGCCTGCATTCTCACTTTCAGTTCCGTCGCTGCCTCCATCCCCTCCGGAATTAAGCCAGCCCGGCAGCTCTTCTCCCGCCCCTGGAGCCTCCGGGGTACCGGAGCCAGGGTCTGCTCCAGGATCTGTTCCATCCGTCGGCGGTATGCCTCCTCCAGGCTGTTCCTCCGGATTGCCTTCGCCTGGTAAGCTGCCCCCCGGTTCATCAGGAGGCACGCCTCCCGGCAGCTCTGGATTGTTCAGATCATCCGGCACCTTAATCTCCTCGATCGGGATCAGCACCGTCGCCTGCGCAGATGCAGCGCTCTCCAGCTTCGTACTGGCATCGTAGGCCGTCACATAATATTCGTATGACTTGCCTTCCTCAATACTGAGATCCTCAGCAGCTATCGCATCCACCTGATCCAGTATTCGCTTGAAATCAGACTCCGCCGCTTCCTTGCGATAGATGCGGTAAGTGATGCTTCCGCCCTCTACCGCCGACCAGGAGAGCTGGACATCTCCGCGCTCCGGTACATAGACTGCACTCAGACCATTCACCGCGCTTGGCGGCTGCAGCTCCTTCACACCAGACGGCTTCTTGAAGCTCGATTTGGGTTGTCCCTTCATCGCCTCGCCCATAACCTTGGCAAAGAACGTTGCTGCCTGACCGCTGCTCTGCTTGAGCAGATGATCCTTATCAGTACGGTCATAACCCATCCATACCGCTCCGGTCCACTCCGGCGTATAGCCGACAAACCAGACATCACGGTTAGCGCTTGAACGAAGTCCAGGGATACCGTGCTGTGTCGTACCAGTCTTGCCTGCGACCGAGCGCCCACTGATCTGCGCCTTCGTCCCGGTGCCGCCCTTCTGGGTGACGCCCTGAAGAATCTCGGTCATATACCAGGCTGCCTCTGGCGTCATCAGTTGCTTCGTCTTGGGTGCCTTATATTCATAATTCACAGCGCCGCTCTTATTCTTGATGAGTGAGATCGTATGCAGATCAACCGACTTGCCGCCGTTAGCAAATACGCTATAAGCGGTCGCCATCTGCATCGGCGTGACACCCTCGGTTAAACCGCCGAGCGCAATCGCCAGATTGCGATCCTGAGAGCTTAGCTCGAAGCCAAGCGTCTTGGCAAATTCCAGGCCAGTCGCGACGCCGATCTGATTGAGCAGCCATACTGCCGGCAGGTTGCGGGACTCCTTGATCGCCTGGCTCATCGACACGGGACCGATGTATTTGACACGGTTGGAGTCGCTTGGACAGTAGCCATTAAAACATTCCTTGTCGTCGCGCAGCGTCGACCACGGAAACCACTCTCCGGTCTGGAGTGCAGGACCGTAGGAGGTGATCGGCTTGAAGGAGGAGCCTGGCTGACGCGGCACAATAACACGGTTCCAGCCGTTCTTCTCGTAATCGCGTCCGCCAACCATCGCCTGAATCTCGCCACTGCGGTGATCGGCTATAATCATCGCCGCCTGTACCTTCTGCTCGTCTATACTCTTCTCGAAGTTATCGTCCAGCTTGAACTGCTCTTCCATGATCGTCTGCGCATTTGCGTTGAGCGTCGTATGAATCTCGTAACCGCCCAGGCGCAGCTCCTCCTCAGACAATCCGGTCTTCTCCATCGCTTCGCTGATGGCATAATCCACGAAGGCCATAAACACTGTATTGTTAGGCCGCTTCGCCTGTTCAGGATCGTAATCCTTGTCCTTGGCCTCCACCATCTGAGCTTGCGTAATCAGCCCTTGCTCGTACATCAGTTGCAGCACAACTGCGCGCCGCTCCTTCGATTTCTCCGGGTTGCTCAGCGGGTTGAATGAGCTCGGCGCCTTCGGAATGCCGGCCAGGGTGGCGATCTCCCACACCTCCAGGTCATTCAGGTTCTGCTTGCCGAAGTATAGCTCTGCCGCGGCCTTGATGCCATAGGCTCGCTGACCGAAGAAGATGCGGTTCAGATACATCTCCAGAATTTCATCCTTGGAGAAATTCCGGTCCAGCGCCAGGGCGATCGATGCCTCTGTTGCCTTCCGCAAGATCGTCTTGTCATGGTTAAGAAACATATTTTTAGCGAGCTGCTGGGTAATCGTGCTGCCACCCTCCACAGCGCTGCGTGCGATAATATCCTTCACCACCGCCCGGCCGATCGAGATGAAATCCAGTCCCGAGTGCTCGCGGAAACGCTTGTCCTCAACAGAGACGAAGGCGTCAGCCACCAGCTTCGGAATCTCCGAATAGGTGACATACTCACGATTTTCATTGGTGAACAGCTTCATAATCTGGTTGCCTTCCCGGTCGTAGACGACCGAGGCTTCAGCGAAATTGAACTCGTCCTTGTTCTCCTTCAATATTTTCTCGCCATTGAGCGTGATGAGAAAATATCCGATAATGCCGCACAGCACAAACAATGCTCCGGTAAAGAACAGCCCCATAAAGATTCGGCGTGGGGTCACTTTGCGTTTCCCTTTTTTCTTCTTCGTCGTGGTTTTCTGTGGTGCTGGCCGCCGCGGTGATTGACGTTCTGCCATGAGCCGACTCCCTTCCTCTAGACGCCCGGAAGCGGCGCCTTTCTCTACTGCTATGACGTTAATTAAACAAACGATGCTCGGAATGAAAAGAACAACCCTCTGCCGCCCAGGGAACAGCCGACCTCCTATGTCGGTTGGTTGTTCCTGGCGCATCAACGGTTGCTCTGCAGTCCGTTATTCTTTTAAACGCGCTACCCTGATAAAAAGTTTCAAAACTTGTCGCTGCGAGGTCAGTCGTTGCTGCCGGAATCCTGCATTAGCGACACATTGCGCTGTGGGGTAAAGGTCGAGATCGCATGCTTGTAAACCATCTGTTGGCGGCCTTCGCTGTCAATGACGATCGTAAAGTTGTCGAATGCTCTGATGACACCGCGAATCTGGAAGCCGTTGGTCAAATAAACGGTAACCGGGACACTATCTTTTCGCAGTTGATTGAGAAATGTATCTTGAATGTTGATCGATTTGTTCATTAACCGTTACCCCCAATTATAGATAGGATTGATTAGATTTATATTCGCGCTGCTCCTTGAACTTTCCTGCTATTATATCATGAATAATTTGCAGGGCGTCATTAAAATTTTGTAACCTGTCCAGCTCCACCCACTGAATATCCTGCATATGTCTGAACCAGGACAACTGGCGCTTGGCAAAATGGCGCGTATCCCGCTTGAGCAGATACACCGCCTGCTCCAGCGTATACTCGCCCCGCAAATACGGAACCAGCTCCTTGTAGCCAAGACCCTGCATCGAAATGGCCGTCTCTGGCACGCCAGCCGCCAGCAGCCGCTCCACCTCGGCAAGCAGTCCCTGCTCCATCATGAGATCGACACGCTGATCGACACGCTCATACAGGTAGCTGCGCTCCGTGTTCAATCCAATGACGCACAGCTCGTATGGCGACGTCTTCTCCTGCCTGCGGGACTGGTCAGCCATCACTGCTCCGGTCAGCTTATAAATCTCCAGCGCGCGGATGACCCGCCGCACATCATTGGGGTGCAGCCGCTTGCCCGCCTCGGGATCGACTGCGCACAGCCGCCTGTGCAGCTCCTCATTGCCCTGCTGCTGTGCAAGCTGCTGCAGCTCCTCCCGGTAGGCCTCATCAGAGCCGACCTCGGAGAATTGGTAGTTGTAGCAGATCGACTCGACATACAGCCCGGTGCCGCCCACAATGAAAGGCAGCTTGCCGCGCGCATGAATCTCCGGGATCAGCTCCTGACAGCGGCTCTGAAACTCCGCCACAGAGAACGGGTGCTCCGGCTCGCAAATATCAATTAAATGATGGGGGATGCCCTCCCGCTCCGCTAGCGGGAGCTTCGCTGTGCCAACATCCATCCCTCTATATACCTGCATCGAGTCGCCGGATATAATCTCGGCGTTCCATGCTTTGGCAATCTCCAGGCTATAGGCGGTCTTGCCGACGGCTGTCGGGCCGACCAGCACCAGCAGCCTGGGCTTGTCCGTCATCTGCTGTTCTGTGGTCACGTTGCTATCACTCCATACGCAATTTTCGATGTGCTGGCCTGCACCTGCTCAAAGCCAAGACGAGCAAACTCTCCGCTCCAGCGGTGCTCCTTGAGCACCACAGCCTTGCGTGCCACCCGCACCGCTTCCGCAACAGATGATGCGGATAGCTCACTATGATTCGCGAGCTGACGCAGCGGCTGCAGGGCGCTGGATTCCTGGATCGGCCGGCGGAACATCGGATCAAAATATACGATGTCGTAGCTGTTGTCCGGCAGGGACGCAAGGCGCTCGGCATGGTTGGCCGCGATCAGCTCGATACGCCGCATCGCCTCATTGACATCAGCGATCCCGGTATCATACCGAAGCAGTCCGTCGCGGACAAGTGCTGCCAATACAGGCTCGCTCTCCAGCGCTGTGACACGACCCTGCGCCCCGACAGCAAAGGAAAAGACCAGCGAGTCCGCACCGAGGCCAGCCGTGCAATCCAGCACTTCATCTCCAGAAGCGCAGCGGCTGGCGACCAGCATCGGATCATGCTCGCCGCTGATCAGCCGCTTGATGCGAATAAGCGCCATGCTCGGATGAAAATAGAGCGGCTGCTCCTCCCCCTCATAATACCGCAGGTTATGGCTCGTCACCACCAGCAGCCGTTCTTCGCCCAAGCGCCGGCCGATGCGCCGCAGCGAATGCTGCCCACGATGCACATAGACCGCGGACAGCTCCGCAGCGAGCCGCTTCGCCTGCTCCACGGTCTGGCTGACCGGCGCTTCCGATGTTGTTACAATCATTACATCACCCGCTTAAACATTTTTTCCAGTTGGTAGGTCGACAGGTGCACCACAATCGGCCTTCCGTGTGGACACGTATACGGCTGATTGCAAGCAGCAAGCCGTGTAATCAACGCCTCGCCCTCCTCGCGGGTAAGCCGCTGATTGGCCTTAATCGATGCCTTGCAGGAGCAGAGGATAGCCGACTTCTCCCGCAGCTTGCCGACGTCAACCGCACGCTTCTCGGCCAAAATCCACTCCGCGATCTCCTCGATGACCTCCAGCTCGTCTCCCTTGGGCAGCCATTGCGGATGCGAGCGGACGAGAAAGGCATTCGTACCGAAGGGCTCGATCTCCAGTCCCGCCTGTGCAAACAGCTCCAGACGCCCGCGAAGCTGCTCCGCCTCCACGGTCGTGAACTCCAGCGTATGGGGCACGAGCAACTGCTGGCTAGCCTCCTCGGGCTGGCCAAACTTATGATAATAATACTCATAATGAATTCGCTCATGAGCCGCATGCTGGTCGATCAGATACATGCCGGATTCATTCTGCGCAACGAGATAGGTACCGTGAAGCTGCCCTACCCAGGACAGCTCCGGGAACGCAGACGCATTCGCATTGGACGCGCGTGCCGGCTCAGATGCCCTGCCTGTGCCCGTCATGCCGGTGCCAGGCGAGCTGCCCCTCGCCGAGTCAACGGCCTGTGAGCCACCCGCCGCACGCGCTCCCGCTGTGTCCTGAGACAGCTCCATGCTGCTGTTCGGCTGACTTCCGCCTGACTGATGCCCCCCATGCGTGCCGTCCGCTCTGAGCCAGTCATCCGCGAGCCTGGCCGTCTCAGCGGTAGCCGCTATGCTGCCAGTTGCCGAATCGGTCTGAGCAATCCAGGCGTCCGCTGATGCTGGGGGCCGAGCGGCCGAGACCTCTCCCCCCGCCGCAAAGCCAGGCTCATGCCCCGGATTGACCGTCTTGCTGCCATCCGCTACTGCATTCCCGTCCAAACCACCTGCTCCGTCTGCGCGTTCACGCAGCTCCGCTCCCGCGGCCAGGAGCGGGGAAGGCTTGTACAGCTTCTCTGCCGCTCCGGCTGGTATAGCAGGCCCCGCGCCTTGCCCGGATTCGCCAAATGCCAGGGAGCCTCTCTGGCGCTCCTTCGTGGACGCTGAATCGGCATCTGGCCGGAAGAACGAAATCTGCTGCTGCACGTAGGCAGGCTTGTCACGCTCCGTCTGTACAGTTGCAGACGGAATATGGACATAGCCTGACAGCGCCTCGCGCACGGACTGCTGGACAAACTCCTTCAGCTCGATCTCCTTGCTGAATCTCACCTCCATCTTCGATGGATGGACATTCACATCGACAAGCGATGGGTGCATGCCAATCTCCAGCACCGTGAGCGGGAAACGGTTAATCGGCAGCAGCGTATGAAACGCCTGCAGAATCGATTGATTCAAGATGAAGCTGCGGATGTAGCGACCATTGACGATTGTCGTCATCCCGTTCCGGTTCGCTCTGGTCTGCTCCGGCTTGGATACATAGCCACGCAGTGTATAGTCCGGGTGCTCGCCTGCAACCGGCAGCATCGCCCGCGCCATCGTCGTGCCGTAGACGGCAGCGATGACCTGCAGCCGATCGCCATTGCCAAGCGTGCGCAGCAGCGAAGTTCCGTTATGCTTGAGCGTGAACGCTATGCCAGGATGAGCCATTGCCAGACGATACATATAATCGGAGATATGACCAAGCTCCGTCTGAATCGACTTCATATACTTGAGCCGCGCAGGCGTATTATAGAACAGATCGCGAACGATCATCTCCGTCCCCTGACGCGAGGCGGCCGCCTCGCGGCTCACCACCTTGCCGCCCTCGACCAGCAGCTTGACGCCAAGTCCGCTGTCATCGGCCGCGGTCACACATTCCACCTTCGCCACCGCTGCGATACTTGGCAATGCCTCCCCGCGAAAGCCCAGACTCGCAATTCGGAACAGATCGCGGCTATCCAGCAGCTTGCTGGTCGCATGGCGGAGAAATGCCAGCTCCAGATCGTCCGCTTCAATCCCCGCACCGTTATCGCGAACGCGGATGAAGGTCAGCCCTGCCTCCTCGATCGCTACATCGATCGTGGTGCTTCCTGCGTCAACTGCGTTCTCCACCAGCTCCTTGACGACGGAGGAGGGTCGCTCCACCACTTCGCCAGCGGCGATCTGGTTGGCCAGTTGCTCATCCAGCACATGTATTTTCGCCACGGCAGCACAACTCCTTTCCTTCCCTTACTCAGCGAGCTTTTGCTTCATTTCGCTAATCCACTGCATCGCCTGCAGCGGCGTCATATTGAACAGATCGAGCTTTCGCAGCTCCTCCGCCACCTTATCCGACTTGGTCGGCTTGCGCGGCTTGTCGGCAGCGGACGGCTCCGTCGCGGCGAACAGCGACAGCTGCACCACCTCACCCGCCGCGGCGACCTCCGCCGCGTACAGCGGGGATAACGACTGATGCGCTGCCGATTCCCTGATAGCTGTGTCAGGGGCAACAGCCATGCTGGCTGCGCTACCGCTGTCCGCCCCCGCTGTGGACGATACATCGTCAGAAGCAGCGTCAGAAGCCGCTGTCGCGTTACCAGCTCCCTCGCCAGGCTTCATCCCGCCGGAAGGCCCGGCGGCTAGCCCCGTGTGCGCAGCCGCAGCCGATGGCTCGCCTCTGCGAGCAACATCCACCGCCGCATTGGACATACCCGCGCCTGAAGCAACGTCGGCTGGCGTGGTCGCCACGTACTGAGCAGCGTTGGCAGACGGGACAGCCCCGCCTCTCTCCGCCAGCCCTCCGCCATGCTGCTCCCCGCTATGGAGCAGCGCATAGGCACGGTCGATGATGATGCCAGGCAGTCCCGCAAGCTGTGCGCAGTAGATGCCATAGCTTGTGCTGGCGGCGCCTGGCACAAGCTTCCGCAGAAACGTGACCTGGTCGGCGCTCTCCTGCACAGCCATGCACGCATTGGACAGTCCAGGCAGCGAATCCTCCAGATGAGCCAGCTCGTGGAAATGTGTCGATACGAGCGCCTTGCAGCCGATCTGATGATGGACGAACTCGATGACCGCTTGAGCGATCGCCATCCCTTCGCCAGTCGAGGTGCCGCGACCCAGCTCGTCAATAATAACCAGACTATGACGGGTCGCCTGCTCAGTCATGATCTGGATGTCCTTCATCTCGACCATGAACGTACTCTGCCCGCCAATCAGATCATCCGCCGCTCCGATGCGGGTGAAGATCCGGTCTGTGAGCGGGATGGTCGCCGCGTCTGCAGGCACGAAGCAGCCGATCTGCGCCATGATGCAGATGAGTGCCACCTGACGCATGTAGGTGCTCTTGCCCGCCATATTCGGCCCAGTGATGAGCAGCATCGGTTGTTCATCGCCAAGTGAAGTGTCGTTGGCGATGAACGGCGTGCTGCCCATGACCGCCTCCACGACCGGATGACGACCGCCTTCGATCTGAAGTCCGTAGCCGCTGCTGATGACAGGTCGGCAGAACCGCTGCTCCGCGCTGATTGCCGCCAGCGACTGATAGACGTCGATCGCGGCGATCACCTCGGCCAGACGCTGCAGTCGGCTCAGGTGACTGGCCAGATGGTCGCGCAGCTCAGCGAACCGCTCGTACTCCAGGTCAACCATCTTCTCCTCGGCCTCCAGAATAAGCCGCTCCTTCTCCTTCAGCTCCGGCGTCACGAACCGCTCGGCATTGGCAAGCGTCTGCTTGCGCTCGTAGCGTCCCTCAGGCAGTTGGGACAGATTCGCCTTCGTTACCTCCAGATAGTAGCCAAACACCTTGTTGTACCCGATCTTCAGCGTCCGTATGCCGGTCGCCTCACGCTCCCGCTTCTCCAGCTCGGCCAGCCACCGCTTGCCCCCGGTGCTCGCCTCGCGTAGCTGATCCAGGTAGTCGTCATAGCCCTGGCGTATCAGACCGCCCTCGCGCACCGACACCGGCGGGTCTTCCACCAGCACGGTCTCGATCATTGCGGCCAGGTCGGCGCAATCGTCCAAGCCCGTTACGAGCGCGGACAGGGTGCCCGATGCCGAGCCCTGACAGCGCTCCGCAATTCCCGGCACCCGTTGCAGCGACAGCTTGAGCGCGTTCAGGTCGCGGGCGTTGGCGCTGCCGAAGGCTACCCGTCCAACCAGACGCTCCAGATCGTAGATTTCCTTCAGATCGCCGCGCAGCTCCTCGCGCAGCATGAAATCATGATAGAGCTTGTCCACAGCCTCCAGCCGCTCCTCGATCGAATGCTGGCTCAGCAGCGGCTTGTCGATCCAGCGGCGCAGCAAGCGCGCCCCCATCGCGGTCTCGGTTCGGTCAAGCAGCCAAAGCAGCGAGCCCTTCTTCCGCCGCTCATGAACCGTCTCCGTCAGCTCCAGATTGCGACGTGTGAACGGGTCCAGCACCATATACTGATTGGGCTCATATCCCCGAATGACAGACACATGGCCAAGTGACCGTTTTTGCGTCTCGTTCAGGTAGCCCGTAAGCACGCTCACCGCGCGGACGCGGGCAGGAGCCAGCTTGGATAGCTGCTCTTGCCCGTATTTACCTTCGAGCAGCGCCTGATCCATCGGCTCCCGCTCAGTCAGCAGCAGCGGGCGCTCCCATCCCTGGGCGAGCTCCTGAAGCGCCTCCAGCAGCGCAGCCTCGCCTACAACCTCGGCAGGATGATATACGTTCAGCTCGTCAGCAAGCATCTGCACGGAGGCAGGGAAGGAAGTCGCATACAGCTCGCCTGTGGATAGATCGCATACCGCGAGCGCATACGAGCCGCCCTCTGCCGCGACGCCCGCAATAAAGTTGTTCGCCTTGCCCTCCAGCGACTTCGTCTCCATCACCGTGCCCGGTGTAATGACCCGGACGATCTCCCGCCGCACCACACCCTTGGCCGCCGCCGGGTCCTCGACCTGCTCGCAGATCGCTACCTTATAGCCCTTCTCGATAAGTCTGGATATGTATCCTTCTGCCGAATGGTAGGGCACGCCGCACATCGGGATGCGCTCCTTCCCCCCGCCATCCCGCCCGGTCAGCGTAATCTCCAGCACTCGTGAAGCTAGCACCGCATCATCAAAAAACATCTCATAAAAATCGCCCAGCCTAAAAAACAGAAACGCATCCTGCGCCTGCTCCTTAATTGACAAATATTGCTGGATCATCGGAGTATAGCCTGACATACACAACCTCCTGCCTCTATCATTAAGCTCACGCAGCCATTCATTTATTCTGAGTATTTCATTATATCAGAATATCAGAATTATTGCTCAAGAGGCAATGGAGGGCTAACGCGGCGACACGCCACCCCGTAAGACGTATTAGCGCACAGGAATCCGCCACTTCAGCCGAATATCCCGCCCCTCATCCCACACGTCGCCTCGCCTCGCCGCCTCCAGCAGCGGCTCGATCCAACGAGCCAGCCGCGCATAGCTCCGCGTCAACGCCAGCCGGGCGAAGAACGGCTCCAGGCCGCGCAGCAGCGTCCGTCTGTCGCCGGCATAATAGGCCGCCACCAGCGCTTCATCACAGGCGGGCAGCACATGCGGCGTGGCGGCAAGCGTCCGCTCCTCGGCAGCAGCGAGCAAGGCGAGCGCGAAGGCGGCGCGGGCGGCCGCAGGCGATACGAGCCAGCTTGGCGGCGTGCGGTACTCGAAGCCGCCATGCGGCTGGCGGCGGAAATCGCCGAGCCAGCCGTAGCGCGGGCGGCGAGTGCGGGCGCCCGCCCCCTCCACCAGCGCCAGCGGCAGCGCCACGCAGCTATCGAGCGTCCGCAGCAGGCGGCTCGTCAGCGGCACGCCGCTCAGGTGGAGGTGGCCGCCCAGCGCCAGGCCCGGCACCGGCATGCCGCCTGCCAGCCAGCGCAGCCCACTCGCGCCGATGCGCTGCGAAGCCTGCAGCAGCAGCGAGCGCAGCGCGGACGCCAGCGCAGCGGGGTCGGCTGCCGGAGCTGGCCGCAGCTCGGCGACCGGGTAGCGCAGCCGCCGCCCGACAGGCACAGCGTCGCAGCCGACAGGGCCATGCGGCGGCAAATAACGCGCCGCCGATGCCAGCCTTCCGTCTGGGCGCAGCAGCGCAAACTCGGGGTCGGCGCCCAGCAGCACGCTGCCGCGAGCGGCCTCCTCCGCGGGATACGTCAGCGCAAAACGCGCCGCGGCCTCCTGCCAGACGCTGGAGCCATGCGGCGGCAGCTTCACCGCACTTACGCTCGTGCGGCCATCATCATCCAGCGCCACGATCACTTCACCGAAGTCGAGGCAGAGCGCATACAGAGCACGCATCGCCATGCGCGCCACTCGCCGATAGAGCGGGTCCGTCTCATCCAGCCCCGCCCGCACATCTGCACGCCGCCCGTACCCTGCTCCCGCGGCGGACAGACCTGCAGGCCGCCAGCTCGCAGTATCAGCACTGTAGCCGCCACCCAAGAGCGGCACACCGATCCTCTCCATCTGCACAATCTCCAGATGAAAGACTGCAACTCGGTAGAAACGGCAGCCTGCTCTGACCGATTCCGTGGCAGGCTCCTTCTCTTGCAGCGCTCTCCAGCCGATCCCGGCAGCTCTGAGGCGCGTTGCCAACGCAGGCTCATCCAACTCTGCGATTCGGGCGGCTCCTGCGTTCAGAAGCCATGCCCCGTCTGGCAGCTTCGCCCGCTCCAGCAGCGGCTGGCCGCTGGGTAAGGTATCCTGTTCCCGTTGAAGCAGAGCCGCTCCATTGGCATGCTGTAGACGGTTTGACCTCATGACTGAGCATGGCCACAGCAAGACAGCCGCTTGCTCGGTCTCTGGCTCCAGCTCCTGCAGCTCTGACAGGCCATCTACAGGAGCAGTCTGCCTGCCCGCGGCTGCTTCCTTCCCTGGTCGCTGCTCGTTCCCTCTCCAGATCCATACTCCACCGCTCATCGCTTCTCTCCCCGCCCGGATCATCGCTGCGCGCCTGACCTCAACCCATCGCCTGCCGCGGGATGGCGAGCTGCCCTTTTAGCGCAGCGCGTGATTTGATGACATGCGTTAACGGCTGTCGCCGTCCTTGACGGCTAAGCTTCGTTTCGCGTAGATATCGAAGTACCTATAAGGCGAACAGCACGTATAAATAAATTCGTATATATTAAAAAAAGAGGGCTATCGCCCTCGACCGCTGCTGCGGTCCTTGCATAGATTATACTAAACGTACAGGAAGGAATTTCCTAATTACAATTCATCATCAAGCAGCTCGGGGTCCAGATCCTCGAAATCGCCGTCGCCTTCCAGACCATACTCAAAATCTTTGCCGTCCAGGTCGTCGCCTCCTGGCAGAACCGCGACGAACACCTTGGTCTCGGCGATCATCTCCACGGAGAATTCCCGTTCTACGCGGATGACCACAGACGTTCCGCTCGACGATATGGTGGCCTCGATGCAATTGGGCTCCTGTGTCGCCTCGGCAGCTACCTCCTCGGTAGAGGCTCTATGCTTCGGATCGAGATAAGAGAGCGGAACGCTTTCTACATAGGATACCGTCTCTTTGGCCACATCAGTTTGCGAGTTTTTGTCATAGGAATACCAGCAGTTAATATCGTAAGTACCGATCACCTCGATTCCGTCGCCGGCCTTCACCGCTTCATATTGGTGGTTTATGATCCAAGCACCTAATATGCTAGTCGGGTTGTGAGGCGGTGTGACGGTATGCGTTACTGTCGAAAACTTACGACCTTTGCCGCAGACAGCTTTCGTGATTATCTCTCTGGCTTGTAGCTGTTTATCTGCAATTGTCATTGCATTAACCTCCTCCATACAATCATTCAATTAAAGTGTATGCAGGACATAGGCAAATGTTGATACATCTGTACCGCAGAAATGTCAACTCTTTTAAATGTTTTTGGACTGTCCAGGTAGATGACTGTCATCCATCCGCCCGTTTCCCCGCACTGCAACGAAGCAGATGTCCCCAGCACGGGCAGCCTGATCGCCCTATATCTGCTTAAGCTATCTTCTTTCGCTTCAGGCGTCTGGCGATGGATAGGAAGCGCTCCAGCTCCCGGCACAGCAGCAGCAGCGCCGATCGAATCTCGAATTCCTCGCGCGTCGCAGGCAGCGGCATCAAGCGGAATACCTCCTCCAGCTCCTCCAGCTCCCGCTCAACCCTGCCCTCATATACATCAGACATCACCTCATGCGCCAGCGAATCGAATACCTCTGCGAGCAGCTCGCCCTGGGGCACCCTCTCGTAGGCAAGCGCCAGCAGCGGCAGCATCTGGGAGATCGAATCAAGCTGCTCTCTGCGCATCGCATAGTAGGTGCGCCAATATTTCTCATACCCGATCAGCCGGTTCTCCCGGTAGTTGTCTGCTTTGGCCGCCCCGCGCTCAATGGCATCATGAGCATGCAGCAGCTCCTCGCCGTTCCACAGATGCGCAGGGTTGCGCAGGGAGCGGGACATCTCGGTGAAGATCGCGCTGAACAGTTGCTCCAGCCGCCGCTTCCCCTCCTGCAGCGACTTCTCCTCGCTGGGCATATACAGCAGATTCATTACGAGCGCCCAGCCAAGGCCGGTTACCAGCAGCATAAACTCATTGCCGATCAGCCCCCAGCTCACCTCCTGACGCTCGAACATATGAAAGACGACTACAGCGCTCGTCACGATCCCATCCTTCAGGCTCAGCCGGGACAAGATCGGAAAGGCCGTAAGCACAAATAGCGACAACGCCCAAATCTTGAAGCCGCAGAGCAAGAATATAATAGAAGCAAAAAACAATCCCAGCATCGAAGCGACCAGGCGGATGGCAGCGATGCGAATGCCTCTCATCCGGGTGACCTCTACAGCCAGGATTGCGATCAGGCCTGCCGATAATGCCGGCGTCAGCCCCAAATATAATGCAGTATAGATCGCGGCGAGCGCTGCCGCGGCTGTCTTAATAATGCGCATTCCCATACCATAATCCTCTCAGTCGTCGCCATAGGGTAAGATGTACGCTGCATTGCTGCACCGTTCCATGTGCTTCTATCCTACCGCTGCCCATACCCCCGCGTCAACCGTTCCTCCAGCGCCGCAACCAACTGATACATCACCGCTGCCACTACGGCAATCACCATCAGACTGGACAGAACGAGCGTAAAGTTAAACACCTGGAAGCCATAGATGATCAGATAGCCCAGACCCGCCTTCGCCGTCAAAAATTCACCTACGATGACACCCACCCAGGCCAGACCTACATTAACCTTGAGGGTCGAGATGATGACCGGGAAGGAAGCGGGCAAAATCACCAGTCGGAACACTTGGCTGCGGCTTCCGCCGAACAGGCGGACGACCTTGACATAGTTGGCGTCAATCTCCCGAAATCGGTTATAGATCGCCAATGTTGTAATGATGACCGTCACCGACAAGGTGGTGGCGACGATGGCGATAAAGCCAGGTCCCAGCGCCACGATAAAGATAGGCCCCAGCGCCACCTTCGGCATACTGTTAAGCACAACCAGGTACGGATCCAGCACTCGTGACAGGAACGGGTACCACCAGAGCAGCGCTGCCAGCGCCGCCCCGAGCACGGTTCCTAGAATGAAGCCTGTTACCGTCTCAGCCACGGTAATGGCGATATGTGGCGGCAGCGAGCCGTCCGCCATCGTCGTATAGAGCTGATCCCACAGCTTGGAGGGATAGCTGAACAGCAGCTCATCGATCCAGCCCCATCTCCCTGCCAGCTCCCACAGCAGCAGCAGTCCAGCCAGCAGCAGCAGCCTTACCGCGAGCACCGCTGCTGTAAGCTGACGACGCCTGCGCTTATAATCCGCATGCAGTCTACGAAGCATCCGATTCATGTGGCCTTCACCTCCTGCTCCCCCTCCAGCTCCTCCCAGATGGCATCGAATATATCCTGAAACCCCGCGCTCCGCCTGGCCTTTGTTGGCAGCAGCTTGCGAATATCCTCTGGTATGTCAAAGACCTGACGCACTCGTCCAGGGCGGCTGCCGAGCAGGACGACACGGTCGCTCATCGCAGCGGCCTCTGCCAGATCATGCGTGACGAGCACCGCCGTCTTCTTCAGCTTGCGCAGCGTCTGCTGCACAAGATCCTCCAATTGCAGCTTGATGTGCATATCGAGCGCAGAGAACGGCTCATCGAGCAGCAGCACCTCCGGCGATGCCATCAGCGTGCGCACCAGCGCCACCCGCTGGCGCATGCCGCCGGACAGCTCATGGGGATAACGGTCGGCCGTGCCTGTCAGCCCCATCTCCTCCAGAAGCTGCTCCATTGACTGCCTCTGATCTAGACTGCGCCGCCCCGCCACCTCCAGCCCAAGCAGCGCATTGTCTGCAATGGTTCGCCACGGGAACAGGTAGTCCTGCTGGAGCATATAGCCGATCTTCATCGTGGGCGCTGTCATTCTCCGGCCTCGCAGCAGCACCTCTCCTTCGGTTGGTCTCATGAGCCCGGCCAACAGACTTAGCAAGGTCGTCTTGCCGCAGCCGCTTGGCCCGACCAGACTGATGAACTCGCCCGGCATGACGGCCAGATCGATCGCCTCCACGGCAAGCGATGCCTCCTGCTCATTCACATAGACATGGGACACTTTGCGCAATTCCAGCATCGGCTTCATAGCGCGGCCTTCCCTACTGCATGCTTTCGAGCGCAAAGGAGTTATCGACCAATTGACCGTGCTCGACCCGCTGCTTCAGTTCCCCTGCAGAGGTCATCACATCGAGCAGATTGTTCCATTCTGCCTCATCGATGATCGGGTCTGTGGCGTAGGAGCCTTGGCTCTTGTAGCGGTCGACCACCCGAATGATGATCCCCATGTCCGCATCCTCGAAGTAGGGCTTGATGGCCTCGGCAATCTCCTCTGCGCGATGCTCCTCCACCCACAGTTGTGCCTTATGAATCGCGCGTGTGAACGCCAGCACCGCCTCCTTATTCTGCTGCAGGAAGCTCTGCTTTGCCATATAGACGGTGTACGGCAGATTGCCGCTCTCCGCACCGAACGATGCGACGACATGTCCTCTGCCTTCCTTCTCGAAGATCGACGCCTGCGGCTCGAAGAGCTGCACATAGTCTCCCGTTCCTGACGCAAAGGCCGCAGGGATATTGGCGAAGTCCACGTTCTGAATCAGCTCCAGATCACGCTGCGGATCGAAACCATGCTTCCTCAGTGCATATTCGCCCGCCATCTGCGGCATGCCTCCTTTGCGCTGCCCGAGAAAAGGCTTCCCCTTGAGATGCTCCCAATCGAAGCTCTCTCCTGCCTCGCGAGCCACCAGGAACGTGCCGTCTGTCTGTGTCAACTGGGCAAAGTTGATGACCGGGTCCTTGGCGCCCTGCTGTGCAACATAGATCGAGGTCTCTGAGCCGACAAGACCGAGGTCAATAGTGCCCGACAGCAACGCCGTCATCGTCTTATCCCCGCCGAACGTAGGCATCAGCTCGATCTCCAGCCTCTCCTCCGTAAAAAATCCTTGGCTGAGGGCCACATATTGCGGCGCATAAAAGATGGACCGCGTCACTTCGCCCACCTTCAGCCTCATCACCTCATTGTCTGTGCTTTTGCCGCACCCTCCAAGCGCAATACCAGCAACGAGCAGCATGCCCAGCAGCGCGGCTGCATAGTTTAGGCGCATCGCCCATCCCTCCATCCTAGCTATTCGTAATGCTAGACTATGCGGCCTGTTAGCCCTTGGTGTCTAGGGCGTGTCTGAAAACTCTGAACGGAACAGATCTGGCCGAATTTTCGTTCCAGGCAAGGCGCTTTTTCGCAGGCGTACTGGGGGTGCGCCTGCGAAAAAGCAACGCAGCATGGGGCGAAAAGGCGGGGAGAGATGCCCTTGAACGGGTTTTCAGACGCGACCTAGTTAGCAGGACATGGGACGAGCAACCAATGTCATCTCCCAAGCGTAAACGGCTGTCGCTGTCCTAAGCAAAAAGGTCGCCCCCCAGATGATGCACCTGAGAGACAACCTTTAAGAGATAACCTTTGCAAGAAAAACTTACAGCTTGTAGATGTCCTTGTACTTGCCCTCCAAATACCGGAACAGATAGGAAGGGTCGAGCGGCTGCCCAGTGACGCGCTCGATAATCTCCGATGGCGCCTGCAGCTTGCCGAATTTGTAGATGCGCTCCGTCAGCCATTCCTTGATCGGCAGCAATTCCCCCGACCCGACCAGGCTCCATAGCTGCGGCAGCTCCTGCTCCATCGTGTCCATGAACTGGGCGGCATACATATTGCCGAGCGCATACGATGGGAAGTAGCCGAACGCACCGCCTGACCAGTGAACATCCTGGAGCACGCCATCGCGATTGCTTGGCGGTACAATGCCCAGGTACTCCTTGTATTTGGCGTTCCAGATTTCGGGCAACTCTGCTGCCTT
>Ga0160502_100087_pt1 | contig 132106 bp, 96 predicted proteins | sample DIDnMG_14_FD_108237 | JGI IMG/M metagenome (GOLD analysis project Ga0160502, IMG submission 108237) | Enriched soil microbial communities from UW Madison campus, WI, USA - DID2933_E24_Xylan MG | ecosystem: Environmental > Terrestrial > Soil > Unclassified | place: USA: Madison, Wisconsin... | reverse complement strand
CCGCTTGCGCTCGCAACCGTTGGCGTGGTGCCATCTACTGTGTAGTAGATCGTCGCTCCGCTAGTGGCGCTGCTCAGCGTTACGCTGCTGTCCTTCGCTACCGTTGTACCGCTCGCTACGCTTGCGGTCGGCGCTTCTACCTGCGATTCCAGCGTATACGTGTACGTCGAGACCTCGCTCGTCACCATACCGCTCTTCACTGCGATTGCCTTCACCGTTACCGTCGCTCCTGGCGCTCCGGTGAGCGTTACGCTCGTACCACTCGCGCTCGCAACCGTCGGCATTGTTCCATCTACTGTGTAGTAGATCGTCGCTCCGCTGGTGGCGCTGCTCAGCGTTACGCTGCTATCCTTTGCTATCGTTGTGCCGCTCGCTACATTCGCAGTTGGCGCTTCGACCTGCGACTCCAGCGTATACGTGTACGTCGTCACCTCGCTCGTCACCATACCGCTCTTCACTGCGATAGCCTTCACCGTTACCGTCGCTCCTGGTGCTCCGGTGAGCGTTACGCTCGTACCGCTTGCGCTCGCAACCGTTGGGGTTGTTCCATCTACTGTGTAGTAGATCGTCGCTCCGCTTGTCGCGCTGCTCAACGTTACGCTGCTGTCCTTCGCTACCGTCGTCCCGCTTGCTACGCTTGCGGTCGGCGCTTCTACCTGCGACTCCAGCGTATACGTGTACGTCGTCACCTCGCTCGTCACCATGCCGCTCTTCACCGCGATGGCTTTCACTGTCACGGTGGATCCTGGCGTTCCGGTGAGCGTCACGCTCGTGCTACTTGCGCTCGCAGCCGTTGGCGTGGTGCCATCTACTGTGTAGTAGATCGTCGCTCCGCTTGTGGCGCTGCTCAGCGTTACGCTGCTGTCTTTCGCTACCGTCGTCCCGCTCGCTACATTCGCAGTTGGCGCTTCGACCTGCGATTCCAGCGTATACGTGTACGTCGAGACCTCGCTCGTCACCATACCGCTCTTCACTGCGATGGCCTTCACCGTTACCGTCGCTCCCGGTGCTCCGGTGAGCGTCACGCTCGTGCCGCTCGCGCTCGCAACCGTTGGGGTTGTTCCATCTACTGTGTAGTAGATTGTCGCTCCGCTGGTGGCGCTGCTAAGCGTCACGCTGCTGTCCTTCGATACCGTCGTCCCGCTCGCTACATTCGCAGTCGGCGCTTCGACCTGCAACTCCAGCGTATACGTGTACGTCGACACCTCGCTCGTCACCATACCGCTCTTCACTGCGATGGCTTTCACCGTTACAGTGGCTCCTGGCGCTCCAGTGAGCGTTACGCTCGTACCGCTTGCGCTCGCAACCGTTGGGGTTGTTCCATCTACTGTGTAGTAGATTGTCGCTCCACTCGTTGCACTGCTCAGCGTCACGCTGCTATCCTTTGCTACCGTCGTCCCGCTCGCTACATTCGCAGTCGGCGCTTCCACCTGTGACTCCAGCGTATATGTGTACGTCGTCACCTCGCTCGTCACCATACCGCTCTTCACTGCGATGGCCTTCACCGTTACCGTCGCTCCTGGCGTTCCGGTGAGCGTCACGCTCGTACCACTCGCGCTCGCAACCGTTGGCGTCGTTCCATCTACTGTATAGTAGATCGTCGCTCCGCTTGTGGCGCTGCTTAGCGTTACGCTGCTGTCCTTTGCTATCGTTGTGCCGCTCGCTACATTCGCAGTTGGCGCTTCGACCTGAGACTCCAGCGTATACGTGTACGTCGAGACCTCGCTTGTCACCATACCGTTCTTCACCGCGATGGCTTTCACCGTTACCGTCGCTCCCGGTGCTCCGGTGAGCGTCACGCTCGTGCCGCTCGCGCTCGCAACCGTTGGCGTCGTTCCATCTACTGTGTAGTAGATTGTCGCTCCGCTTGTCGCGCTGCTCAGCGTTACGCTGCTGTCCTTCGATACTGTCGTACCGCTCGCTACGCTTGCGGTCGGCGCTTCGACCTGTGCGTTGCTTGTAGTTACCGGTACAAAGTTCGAGTAGCCCCAGTAATAACCACCGTCGACCACGAGACGGAACATATAGACCGTATCTGCCGCAAGACCCGTTACTACAGCCGAAGTCGAATTTTGATTCAATGCCGCGGTAGATGCATCCTGCCAGTTGCTGCCCCCGTCTGTCGACTGCTGCAGCTTCACAGCGGTTGCTCCATTTCCTGGAGCAGGGAATGCCAAGGTAGCCGTTGTGTTTGTATGGCTTGCAGAGGACATCTGCGGCTCCATATACGTATATGGTTTGGCGGCAAATGCCATCTCGGTATAGATGTTCTTGGTGTTACTGGCAAATGTATTGGCTGTCTGCACACTATACCCTGCCTGGCCTGCAGTATCCGGCGCATTCATCGCATGCGCATTGACCGTGACGATCGCCTGATCATTGATGCCCGGATAATGATTAGTCACGTCAACACCAACAAAGTTGTTGGTCAACGTATTATTTCTAATCGTGACGGTTGTATCATAGTAGCCCACCACGCCAATTGCGGAGCTGGAATAGTTGTTATTTAGATAAGAGTCGAAACCGTCAATCGTATTATTTTCAATAAGCGTCGTTCCACCATATAGGAAAATGCCGTATTCATAACGATCCGACACCTTCAGCCGTTCCGGGTACTGGGTTCCCTTGAGTGTATTGCCTGTGATCGTCGCTTGTCCGCCGCGAATATCGATGACGTTGCGGAAGGCATTCGATTCGTCGATTTCACTGTCCGTGATCACAACCACACTTCCGTTGCCGGGGTCAGAGTGAATGCCGAAGGTGTTGCCCCTAGTTCCAGGGATATCGGTATTCTCGCCAAAAAAGTTCTGCAGCTTGGATTGATCAAATTCCAGCTTGCCCCCATCTTGAACATTGATCGCAACCATCATCTTGCTGTTGCCATTGATAAGAGCCACCTGCGTCAACTTCAGATCGCCAGTCGGAGCGATATTGATCGCACCGTTACCTGTATAGCTGGTCGGAGAACCGACTGTTGCATCGCGGGAGATGACGGTAACCGGTATACCCTGGGCAATGTTGACTTCCACTCCCTTGCCATCCACCGTCAGCTCACGGTCAATGTTCACTCCATTCACCGTATAGCTCGTGCCTCCAACCAGATTAATCACTGACACATGAGCATTCGACAGATACGCTTGGAGCGCCGCAGCATTCGCGGCGGTTACCGTCGATTGAATCTGGGTCTGGAAACGCCAGGTTGTTTTGCCCGCAATACCTGCATAGTCATAGCCGCTGACCGAACCCTGGAATGCGCCGGCATCCACTTCCACATAATAGTCGCTGCCATACAGCAGTGTCTCGTTCGGGTTAATCGTGACCGTGTCTCCGCTGATCTGGACGTTGCTAGCCGTTGCCGGGATCGTCTCCGCTACCTCATCGTCCCATGCCTGCTTGATCATGATATTTTTGCCTGTTGAGGCCGTCACACTCTCGCAAAACTTCATCGTCAGATTGGTGCTCACATCCACTCCAGTCGACTGATCGGATGGTGTCTGTGCGGCAGTGACTGTCGGGGAAGCAATATACTCATATGCCCCAAGATCAATATGGCTATCTCGTATGCGAGTGCCCCCTGTGAGGTCAATGGTACCAACTGCCTTGCTGTCATCTCCCTGATCGATGGCCTGGACAGCCGACGCCGCAAGCCGGAAATCGCCAGCTAGAGCATTAACGAATGGATTGCCATCATAAAGGTTTTTAGCAGCAACTATAGTCGCTGCATCACCGTAATTATAAATTGCCGTACTCAGGCTGTTCGTCAATGTACCATTGGCGGTATTGCCGATGAACAGGTTGTTATAGGCGTTCATGGCGACATCTGACGTTTGTATTATGAATGCTGCCGGGCCAAAAGCCCCCCCGCTTGTGTTGGATATGCTATTTTTATAGACCGTGTTATTCACAAAATTCAGCTTCACATCAACAGTATTCGCAAGCACACTCCCGTATGAGCCCAGAGCGGTGTCGCTCTGGGCCGTATTGCCATAGAAGAGTGAATTGGAAATCGTGCTGACTGCATAGCTGTTAAACAGAATAACTCCCTGCAGAGCGGCGTCGCTCGTACTTGTCGACGTTAAGTGATTGCTCGCAAATACAACCCGGTTCAAATTAATCTCATAGGGAGCTACCGGAGCACCCAGCCCAGCAATCGCTGCACTGGAGGTCGTCGAGTTGGAGTTGCCCTCGAAAATGACATTATGAATCGAAACCTTGCTGTAGCTTCCGCCTGTGCCAAGCGTCGAGCCGAAGGATTGGAACGCTCCTGTCGATCATTCAGCCCAAAGCCCGTCAGCTTCACATCCGAGAGGCTGAACGTGCCCGATCCGGTAGCCCAGATTCCTCTATGCCCGTTGCCATCGATTGTAACCTCCGGCTGCCCGTTCGCATCGGTAAGTCCGGTGAGTGTAAAATTGGTCGAGTTACTGCCGATAGTCACACTTTTGTACCCTACGCTGTCCCACTCGGTCAAATCGGATTGCAACGTAATCGTCTCCCCTGCCAAGGAAGGATCGAACACGACCTGACCGTCAGCTACATTGCCCGCCTGCTGAATCGCCCAGCGTAAGGAGCCGGGAGTATTGTCATCATGGGTATGGGTAACAGTGAACACATTGCCGCCGCTCACCTGCTCGATATTATCGAGCGTAATTTCGTCCAGCACCAGTGCTTTGAGCTCTCCGCTCGGCGCCGTGATCGTAAAGCTTGTAATCCCTTGGAAATAGGCAGCATCCGCATGAGCCGCTACATCGATCGTTAACTGGCTGCCGCCATTGCCGGATGGAAGAGCACTCCATCCACTGGCTGTGGTGGCAATGCTGCCCTTGCTGGTAGACAAAATATAGTCGGTATCATTATTGTAGCTGCCCAGTTGAATCGAGGTCAGGTCAAAGCGCTTATTTCCCTCCAGCGAGAAGGTAACGGACGACTCATCCAGATTCGAACCCCAGTCAACCGACAAGGAATCACTATCGGTCAGCGCTTCTGTAGAGAGCGGTACACTGCTGCCTAGCGGATATTTATCCGACACCGCGACCAGCGTTTCGCCGAGGATCGTTTCCTTGACAGTCTTCGTGCCGTACCCGCTGACTCCCGATTCATAATTGAACGTTATGGAGTCCTTATAATCGATGTTGGCAGATCGGACGCTGGAGGTAATGTACTTATCCCCATCAGCATCATACCAATGCTCCTCATACGTGATGGCCCATTCTCCATTAGCCAGTTGAACCTGTTGTGGATTCACCATGACCGCGTTGCTGTCCTGCAGCGACAGGCCAAGGTCGGCCGAGGACAGTACCGTTCCGTCCGCTGTGGAGAGCATCCACCTTGTTAATGTGCCGCTGCTGTTGGGCAGCAGGACTGACAACGCCCCATTGATCTCCGCCACATTCACTAGCATGGTTGCATGGTATAGAAAATCGAGCTTATTGTAATTCATCACATTATCCGTAATTTCCTTGCCATAGAACGTTCTCGGCCCATAGACACCGTTTACCATAACTTGCTGTGTGAGCTCATTCGTGATCCGTGATGTGCCATCGCTATTATAGATCGCCACGGCCCATTTGGGATCTGCATGGCGGGGATCGTACTCTACGCTGTTAATGGTCGCAAAGCCGCCATCGCTCAAGGCGATCAGTCTATATCCCTTTGCGATGTCGCCGCCCAGCATCCAGTTGACCCGCAGCATCGGGTAGCCGCTGGCGAAGTTCGCGGGCGTGCCGTCTGCATTGAATTTGTAAATAAAATCACCCATCGGGCTGCTTGAAGACCCATCGTAAACATACGTCCACTCCTCCAGAATAAGTGAGCCATCGGCAAGCTCCACAAGCTGAAGGCGAGCTACAGCAGGATACACTGGAGCATTCCACGGATAAGTAGGGAGAGCAACGGGTTGATTGACGTCACCGATAACCGTTTCGTTCTGCCTGATATAGGCGCCTCCGGCATACGCATAGGTCACAAGGATATCTGCGTTATTATTGAGGGCGAAGGCAATCGCGAAGCCGCCATTCTTCTGCCCCAATACTTCTATCGCTTTGGAATCCATCCTGCCTTCCTGCTCGCTGACCTTTACCGTCGGCCCAACAGGCTGGCCGGTATTATCATAGATCTGATAATACGCACGCACCTGACTACTGTCCCAATTGTTATTGGCATTAATCCAGGCAACGACGAAGCCGCCATTTTTCAATGGCGAGATCGAGGCTGATATGACATTATTATCCGCATCTGCCTCATACAAGGTCAGCGTATTAATAAGCTGATTGCTCGAATCATATACCAGCACCTTGCCTTCCATGACGGCATAGAACTCTGCGGCGTAATCGCCGCCCACCTGATGCTGCACCAGCACAGCATGTCCATTATTGGTAAGTCGAGCAATTCCTGCATTAATGTTCTGTTCATGCTCAGTTGAGCCATAGAGCAGGGCAGAGCGGATACCCGCTCCTGCCTGGACAGCAGGTACTTGAAACCATGACATGATAAGAGAAGCGATCAGAATCGCAATCAATCCTCGGTGTGCAATGCCTCTTGTTGAATAGTAAAAATCGCGATTCCTTGTTCCTCTGGAATATCCAGACCTTATCGATTTTTCTCCCATTGACTTACCGTCCTTTAGTTGTGAGATTTGAAATCAGGCCAATCTTGTGGACTTCCCCTATTTCATGCCCTTGAAAAGCACCTCCCGCTGCCGCTGTCGCTCGATAAATACGTTTTTGTTTAGCGTATCATTCACCTCTTAACAAATACTGAGCAACCCCAAATCTAAGCGTAAACGCCTTTGCCAAAAATAAAAAAAGCCTTCAATTCCACAACAGGGTGGATTGAAGGCCTGAAGCACATTATATATCCGTTTCTTCTATATAAGAGAAATAATCAAAATCTGCATGCTTGCGCATCCCGCTCAGGTCCTGAACACACAGGCCGATGAACGCGCCGGTAAAGCCCTGATCGAGCAATATCCCGTCTCTTTTTTCCTCTACATGCTCATCAGACATCTTCCCCGCATCGAGGCCAGGGCCGATAGGCTGCCAGTCCTTCCCGTCTGCAGAGTAGTAAAACTGGGCGCGCTCATCATGCAGCTTCAGCTTCAGATAGACCTGTCTCCAGCCTTCCACGCTGATCTCCTGCTCGAGCGGCTCGTCATACTGGCCTTGGTCGCTGGTCAGGAGCGCCAGACTTTTGCCCAATTGCTCATCATGGCTCACCCTCACATAATACCAGTTGCGGGCATTATAGTAGTAGACAAGGCCCGCCATCTGCCGATGTGTATCCGGCTCGAACTCGACCACAGTCTCCGCTTCCGCCACAAAGGATTGCTGCCGGCGCGCCACCAGACTCTGGCTATGGGATGACGAGAACGATTCCCGGCCGCGCAAGCGCAGATACCCAGGCCGTTCCTTGAGCGACAGCCATCGCTCATCGGCTGGCTCACGCAAGGTGTTCAGATGGATATTCAAGATTGGATCAGAGAAGTCGTCCTTGCCGATGCCATGGAAGGACTCCGGGAAGCTATGCTCCGCCAGACCCGCCGGGGCCGGCACCTCCAGCACCGGCTCGTTGCCGCCAGACTCCAGCCGCAGCCACCCATCTGCTGTCCATTGCACCTTCTGGATCGCTGTCTCTCGCCCGAGGTTGCAGGTACGCGAGGCCGCTAGCGGTCTGCCGCATAAATGCACCATATACCATTCGCCGTGCTGGGTCTCAACAAGGTCGGCGTGCCCCGCCCGCTGCAGCGGCAATGCCGGGTTATGACGGGACGTCAGCATCGGATTGCTCGGGTCGACCTCGTATGGCCCAAGCAGCGATGTGGAGCGTGCAACGGTAACCGCATGATTCCATCGAGTCCCCCCCTCGGCTGTGATCAGATAATAATAATCACCGCGTTTGTACAGATGAGGCCCTTCTGTCAAGCCCAGCTCCGTACCGCTGAACAGAGGATGAACCGGGCCGATCAGACGGCGCTCCTGCTCATCATACTGCTGCATTACGATTCCGCTGAACCGATTCCTCCCCTTGCGGTGATCCCAGGTCATGTTGAGCAGCCACTTGCTTCCGTCCTCATCATGATAGAGCGATGGATCGAAGCCGCTGCTGTTCAGATAGACCGGCTCAGACCAGGGGCCCATAATATTCGTGGCGGTCACCACATAATTATGCGTGTCCTTGAACGGGCCGATATGACTCTTTACATCCGTATAGACGAGATAATATGTTCCCTTGTCATAGCTTAGGCACGGTGCCCAGATGCCTCCGGAATCCGGGTTGCCCCGCATCTCCAGTTGATCTGGACGTGTAAGCGGATGGGTCAGCAGCCGCCAATTCTTCAAATCTCGCGAATGATGAATCTGTACGCCTGGATACCATTCGAAGGTTGAAGTTGCAATATAGTAGTCGTCCCCGACACGTATGATCGAGGGGTCGGGGTTAAAGCCCTTTAAGATCGGGTTGGTTATCGGCTTCATGTCTCGCTCCTTCTATCGTGTGTCCCGTCTTCTTCGGCCGCCAACGCGCGCATGCCCGCTTGCAGCGTCCGTATAATCCGATCCGCATCATAGACACAGCCTTGCCATGTCCCTCCGCTGGCCGCTTGCAGAGCGGCCCACAGACGGGTATCATCAGGCAGCTCGGCATCCTCTTGCAATCCCGGATGAGGCGATCTGGATGCCAGCAGAGCGGCGCCTTCCTCTGGGGATAACGGCTCATCGCCTCTGCCGACCATATGGAGCGAGCCCTCTAGCTTGCGCGTATCGATCCGTATATCGATCCAGTCTCCGTCCCTTAGCTTGCCGACCGGACCGCCAGCGAGCGCCTCCGGGCCGATATGTCCGATACAGGCGCCAGTGGATACACCGGAGAATCGGGCATCGGTCAGCAGGGATACTTGCTTGCCATAGGACAGATGCTTGAGCGCCGAGGTTAGCTGGTAGGTCTCCTCCATCCCTGTGCCGGAAGGACCGCGACCGATCAGCGCAATGATGTCGCCCGGTGCGATGCCGCCCGTCTTGATCGCTCGGATCGCATCGCGCTCGGTCGTGAACACCTTCGCCCTGCCGACATGGCGGAATACCCCTTCCGTATCCAGCATGGACGGATCGATAGCCGTCGACTTGATAACGGCTCCCTCCGGGGCGATATTTCCCTTCGGAAAGGTGACCGTAGAGGCAAGACCTGCGGCACGGGCCGCAGTTGGGCTATAAATGACCGTGTCTGGATCGATGCCCTCTGTGTCGGAGAGATAAGCGCGCATCCGCGCACGACGCTCCGATGACTCCCACCAGTCCAGTGTCTGCCCCAGTGTCGTACCGGACACCGTCAGCACGCTCTCATCCAGCACGCCCAGCTTCCGCAGATGCAGCATTACCTCCGGCACGCCGCCAGCAAGAAAGACGCGAACGGTCGGATGCGGCACAGGACCGTTCGGCAGCACACTGACCAGCCGCGGAACACTGCTATTGACCTCCGCCCAATCGCCAGCATCTGGCACTCGAAGGGAGGCCGCATGTGCAATGGCAGGGATGTGCAGCAGTAGATTAGTCGAGCCGCCGAATGCTGCATGCACCACCATCGCATTGCGGATCGATGCATCGGTTAGCAGGTCGCCCATCGTCAGACCACTGGCAGCAAGCCCCATCGCGGCACGGGCAGATTGGCGCGCCATCTCGGCCCATACCGGCTGACCGGACGGGGCGAGCGCCGCATGCGGCACCGTCATGCCGAGCGCTTCGGCGACCACCTGCGCGGTGCCCGCCGTCCCGAGAAACTGGCAGCCCCCGCCCGGTGTCGCGCAGGCGCGGCAGCCGAGATCGGCCGCTTCCTCCAGCGACAGCTCCCCGGCAGCATAGCGCGCCCCGATGGTCTGTATCTTGCCCGCATCCTCGCCGCGCGTCGGCGGCAGTGTGACACCCCCTGGCACGATGACTCCCGGAACCTGCTTCATGCCGGCCAGCGCGACCATCATGGCTGGCAGCCCCTTGTCACAGGTCGCCACCCCCATCACAGCCGCGCGAGTCGGCAAGGAACGAATCAGGCGCCGAACGACGATCGCCGCATCATTGCGATACGGCAGCGAATCATACATGCCGGATGTCCCTTGCGAGCGTCCATCGCACGGATCGCTGACATAGCCAGCAAAGGGAATATTCCCCGCAGCGGTAATCTCCGCCGCCGCCTCCTTCATGAGCAGGCCGATCTCCCAATGTCCAGTATGGTAACCAAGCGCAGCAGGCGTGCCGTCCTCGTTGCGGATACCGCCCATCGTGCCCATAATGAGCACCTCCCTGCCGCGCAGCCGATCTGGTGTCCACCCCATGCCCACATTCTGGCTCCAGCCGAACAGATTGCCGCTCGGCGAATGGAGCAGCATCTCCGGCGTCAACGGCAGCTTGCCGGAAGGGCCGGGGGCATGGGTCGCGATCTGAAAGTACGGCTCCTCGCCATCTTGCCCCATTACAGCTTGCAAACGTTCGAGCATCGTATGCTCCTCCTCCGGTTAAGGCTTCACGAACACGGTCTTGATCGATGTGTAGAACTCAATAGCTGCCTGTCCCTGCTCGCGCGAATGAGAGCTGGATTGCTTCATACCGCCAAATGGCGCCTGCAGCTCGACTCCAGCCGTTTCCGCATTGATGCGAACAAGCCCCGCCTCAGATTCCCGGATGAAGGCGAACGCACTGCTGAGATCACGCGTATAAAGCGATGCACTTAGGCCGAACTCCGTGTCGTTTGCCAGGCGGAATGCCTCCTCCAGATCGGCAGCTTCCATGAGCGCCAGCACCGGGCCGAAGATTTCCTCACGTCCGATCTTCATCGCCGTCGTTACACGCTCGAACACAGTTGGAGCGACATAGTAGCCGTCCGCGAGCGCGGCATCCTCTAGCTCAAGGCCACCTGCGATCAGCTCGGCGCCCTCCTCGACGCCTGCATGAATATAGCGCTTGACCGTGTTATATTGCTTCTCGCTGGCACAAGGGCCGAGCCAGGTGGTTGCATCCAGGCCGTCTCCCAGCTTAAGCTCATTCACCTTAGCCAGCAGCTTCTCCTTGAACGCCTCGTACACCTCGGCTACGACGATGACCCGGCTCGTCGCCGTACACTTCTGACCGGTCGAGCGCAGCCCACCGCTGATCGTGCCGTCGACAGCCAGGTCGAGATCGGCATCTGCTGCTATGATAACCGGATTCTTCCCGCCCATCTCCAGTTGATACTTGGCTCCGCGAGCCAGCGCAGCCTGGCCGACCTGCTTGCCGACCGCGTTGGAGCCTGTGAAGGTGATGCCATGAATGCCCGGGTGAGCAGAGATCGCTTGACCGATCACAGCACCGTCGCCAATGACCATATTGGCTACCCCTGCCGGCAAGCCAGCATCATGCAGGCATTCCATAACGAGCGCCGCCGTAACGGAGGTCTCGGCTGCCGGCTTCCAGACGACCGCATTGCCATAGATCAGCGCTGGCGCCATCTTCCATATCGGGATCGCGACCGGGAAGTTCCATGGCGAGATGACGCCGACAACTCCGAGCGGCACGCGCGTCGTAAACATCACCGCGTCCGCATCTGTCGACGGAATGACATCGCCGATCGGCCGCATGCCTTCACCCGCATAATAGCGGAGGATCGCCGCTCCGCGTGCCGTCTCACCCTTGGCCTCGCCCAGCGTCTTCCCCATCTCGCGGGTCATCGTCCGTCCAACGATTTCCATGCGGCTCTCCAATAGATCCGCAGCCTTGTATAGAATCGCTCCGCGCTGCGCGCCAGTCAGTCTGCCCCAGTTACGCCGAGCCGCCTCCGCTGCCGCTACCGCCTCCTCCAGATCCTTCGCATCCGAAGCTGGCGCCATGCCGACCGTGTCGCCGCGGCGCGCCGGGTTCAGGCTCGCCATCCGTTCTCCAGACTGTGGAGTCTTCCATTGTCCGCCAATGTAATTATCAATAATTACGTGATCTCCAGCTTGCACTTGTTCATAGATACTCATTTGTTATTCCCTCCGATTCTTATATCAGTTCAATCCCGTTACACTCATAGCCGCCAGTTCATGCGCGCCAACGGCTTCGTTCACCAAAACGCCGAGGCTGTCAATCTCAATTTCAATTCGGTCGCCAGGGGTCAGTGTGAACTGATTCGGCGGCACCAAACCTGTGCCCGTCAGCAGCACGGTACCAGCGAACAGCTCATTATCCCGTGCCAGGAAGCTCACCAGTTCCTCGTAACGTCGTTTCAATTGAGCAGTGTTCGCCGACTCGTCAACCAGCTTCTCGCCATCACGATAGATGCGGCAGCTTATCTGAAGCGCATACGGATCGGTTACAGTCTCGGCCAGACGGATGAATGGCCCGATCGCGCAAGAGCGCTTCCAAACCTTCGCCTGTGGCAGGTAGAGCGGATTATCCCCTTCGATGTCCCGGCAGCTCATATCATTGCCGATCGTATAGCCGACGATCGTCCCGTCGCTATCCAGCACCAGCCCCAGCTCCGCTTCCGGTACTTGCCAGTTTGAATCCCCGCGCAGGCCGACACGCTCTCCCGGTCCAACAGTACGAGCTGCCGTCGACTTGAGGAACAGCTCCGGTCGCTCCGCATCATATACCTTGTCGTAGAACGTCTCGGGAGCTGGCTTGCCTCCGGTCGCTTCATAGTTGCGCGCCTCGCGGCTACGCATATACGTTACGCCAGCAGCCCATACCTCTGGTGCAACAATCGGCGTCAACAGCTCCAGCTCCTCTACGGGGCGTTCGATGGGCGAGCCTCCTTCGATCAGCTTCGCCACATGTGCCGCCGGTTGCAGCCCTGCCGCTCTCGCCTCCTGAACCAGTGTCATGAAATCTGGCGCGTCCAGCCGATAGGCCTTGCCCTCATCCGTCCATACTCCAAGATGAATGTGAGATTGTTCCTTATATCGAAATATGCGCATAAGTCCTCCTAATTTGTTTTATAATATAAAACCAAGTTTTGAAAAATAAGCAGACCTTCGGTCAATCGTAAACGACTGCCAAGAGCAACCCCTTCGACCTTCAACCAGCTATTGGTGAAATGCACGCGGCTTGCCAGACAACGACTCTATTCCAACTGCACGTTATCCAGCAAGCTCCCGAAAGCTTCCCTACCGCGCGCGATACCCGAGCCCAGCCGACACCTGCTCAGCCGTGCCTCGCAGCTTCGCAACCAGCACAGCCAATTCCTCATCGCCTACCGCCGAGGCCATGGTAGAGATGCTGATTGCCGCGATGACATGACCCGCATGGTCATAGACAGGAGCAGCGGCGCAGCGCACGCCAGGCTCATTCTCCTCACGGTCGTATGAGACGCCTTCATCACGCACGATCCGCAGCTCCTCCAGAAATGCAGCTTCTCCGGCAATTGTATGCTGTGTAAGAATCGTATATTCGTAGCCTGCGAGCACGCTGCGAAGCTCTGCCTCCGGCATGAAGGCAGCCAGCACCTTGCCAACCGCGCTGCTGTGCAGCGACACACGGCGGCCGATGCGGGAATAGCGAATCGCCGCCTTGCTTCCTTCGACCTTGTCGATATAGACACCCTCCGCGCCGTCCCGAATGACGAGATGTACGGATTGACCCGTCTCGCCGGACAAGGCATGGAGATGGGTGCCCGCAATCTCCCGAATGTCGAAGCTCTGGAGCATCTGCTGCCCCTTCTCCAGCACGCGCATGCCAAGACGATACAGGCCCTTCTCATCTTGCTCAATATAACGATGCTTCTGCAGCGTCTTGAGCAAGGAATGCACCGTGCTCTTGTGCAGCCCGACGCGGGCGCTGATGTCGGTAATCTTCAATTCGCGGGTGGACTCGTCGAACAGGTCCAGGATCGTAAGCGCACGATCAACTGACTGAATGATGGGCATGAATCGAACAAGCCTTTCATGGTTTAATATTATAGAACTTGGTTTGATAATATATTACCAAATGCGAGCCCCAGCGTCTAGCCCTGCCCGCACATCAACGAAGCCAGCTCCCCGACCTGATGTCGATCCGCCCGGGATCAGCCTTCCTACACAGACACACCTAGCCCTCGCCCCTGCGCTTCGCCCGATACTGCTGGGGGGTGACGCCGACTACACGCTTGAACAGATTGGAGAAGCTGCCCAGACTCGTATACCCGACACGCTCTGCAATCTCGGTAATCTTGTATTCGGTCTCCTCCAGCAGCCGCTTGGCCTCCTGGATGCGCTCCTGAATAATGGCATCCCATAAGGATAGACCCGTCTCCTTCTTGTACATCCGCGACAGATAGGCCGGGTTCAGGTATACATGGGCAGCCAGCTCCTCTCGGGTGATCTCCTCATTGAGATGAGCGCGGATATATTGGCGGATTTTGGCGACTACGGTGGAGGAGACGTTATGGCTTGCTCTCAGCAACTGGCCTGCTGCTTCGCAGCATTCCATCGTCCAGCTCTGTAACGCCGTCAGATGCTTCGGATAGCTCTCCCGCTCGGTCAGCATCTTCAGAGCAGAGGACTCGTGCAAACTCAGCCCCTTCTTCGCCAGCAGCGTATAGATAATGAACAAGGTGCCATGGATGAACTGATCCAGCGATTCCTTCGTCCATCCGCCCGCCTGGCTGGCGAACCATTGCCGCACCCGGCGGCTCAGCTCCTCCAGCTCGCCAAGCTCCAGCAGGGTCGCCCACTCCGGGAACAAGGTGAGCGGAGCCGCAGCCGGCAGCAGCTCTCTGAGCTTATCCGGCGGACAGGAGGAGGAGAACACCTGACGGGAACGGCTAATATTGCTCTGCTCCTGCTCGGTAACATGGACATAGGCGCCGACTATGCCGGTTAGCGGCACCGGAGGGCTGATATAGACCGATAAGGAGCAGCGGAGCAGCCGCTCGCATTCACTAAGGAAGCTGCGGCTATTATGCTCCAGGATGCTCGTAATCGGCCTGCTGTCGCTCCGCTCATACACGATGGCGACGTTCAAGCCCGCATGATCCTGCAGCACCACGCCCTCCAGACCACTGAGCACCACCTCGCCGGCAATATTACGGAGTGCGTACTCCATGATCGCCTCGTCGCGTGCGCTCAGATTCAGCTCCCACTGCTCCAGCCCGAACAGGACGACGACATATCGATCCTCGGGAGTAAAGCTCAGGCCGCAGGCCGCCAAGGAGCGCTCCAGCGAGTGCGGATGCAGCGACTCACGCCGGCTGAGAACATCCTGCCAGAAGCGCTCGATTAGCACAGGAAGCTGCAGCTTCCATTTTCGCTGATAGTCCTCCAGCAATCCCTTATACGTCTCCTGCTCCTTCTGCTCGCGCACCTCATCGAAGGCATGTCCTGCAACCTTCTTCAACTGTGCATAATCGACCGGCTTAAGCAGGTAATGAAAGGCTCCGTGCGAAATGGCTCGCTGGGCATACTCAAAATCGGCATGGCAGGTGAGCATCACGGTACGTGTACCGGGGGAATGCTCCTCCACCCAAGCCAGCAGCTCCAGCCCGTCCTGACCCGGCATCTCAATATCGCAGATGAGCAGATCGATCGCCTGCGTCTGGAAACAGGCTATCGCCTGCTCCACGTTATCCGCCAACTGAACATCACTGACATCCAGCTCGCTCCAATTCACCCCCTGCTGCAAGCCGAGCAAGGCAAAATATTGGTCATCCACAATCAGTACGCGATACATCGCTAGCCTCCTCCTCCTCTATGCACGGGCAGGATCAATTCCACCCTGGCGCCGCCCTGCGGATGATTGTCAAATGTGAGCTGCGCCTTCCCTTCATAAGCCATCGCAAGCCGTCTGCGCACATTCCAGATGCCCAACTGCCGATCTGTCGGCTCGCGTTCATAAACCCCGCGGTTCAGCATAGCAAGCTGCTCCAGCGTAAACCCCGGTCCCGAGTCGCGAACGCGAATCGCTACCTGCTCGGTTCCGTCCTCTACGAGGACTCTCTCGGCCGACAAGCCCAGCTCGAATGGCTTCGCATTGCTGACAAATCCATGCTTCATCGCATTCTCCACAAACGGCTGCACCAGCAGCGGCGGTATGAGCATGCCCTCCAGCTCCTGCGGCAGTTGCTCGCGGAAGGTCAGCTTGCCCGGATACATCACCATCTGAATCTCGATATAGTTACGAATATGGTTGACCTCGCTTAGGAGTGGAATCCAGGCATCATTCGTATTCATAATAAATCGGAAATAAGACACCAGATGACTGACCATCTTCTGGCTGAGCCCGAGCTGCTTCAGCTCGACCAGTTGATATACGATGTTCAAGGAGTTCATGAAGAAATGAGGGTTAATCTGAGCCTGCAGATGCTTCAGCTCGGCCTGCTGCACCTTCATCTGCTCCTCATAGACCCCAATCTTCAGATCTCCGATCTGCTCCGCCATCCAGTTGAATTGCTGCGTAATCATCTGAAACTCGCTCGATTTCTCCTCCTTCAGCCGATAATCCAGTTGCCCCTTGCCCAGCAGACGCATCCCGCTCATCAGCGAATGAATCGGGCGGAATACGAGTCGGCTGAGCAGCGCGAGCAGTACAGCCAGCAGCACGATAACCGCTAACGGAATAAACTGAATGACGCGCTCGAACAGCAGCAGCTCATCCAGCAGCGACTTCTCATCCAGCAGGATAAACACCTGCAGCGGCGAGAAGAGCGACTGCCGCCCCAGCACCAGATAATTCTCGCCATCGCCCAGACGGAGGATGCTGCCGCGTGAATGGGTCTGGTCATTGAGCAGACCGAGAATCCCGGTCAGATCGGCGCTGTCGAATTCCCCCCACAGCAGCTCGCTGGAATCGGAGACGATGCCGATCCTCTCGCCGCTTCGGGTGGACTCTAGTTGGGTTAATGGCTGTGCCAGCGCATCGATGCTGACGAGGATGCCGGCGAGCAGCCGGCCGCTGCGATCCGGCACCGCCTTGTACAAGGCGGGCTCGCCGCCGACGGTTACGATCTCCCACTTCATCGAGGTCGGGAGCTTGAAGGTCTCGAGCTGCGAGGACAGGTCGGCACGGATAGCGTCCCGCTCCTGGTAATACTCGTGGTTACTGCTCAGATACAGCTCATCTCGCTGCTGATGATAGACGAATACCGTGCGGATAATGGAGTAATAGCTGACATCGTTATACCATTGATCCATCAATTTACGCAGTGCCACATAATAGCTGACACTGTTCGGGTCGCTGACCGAATACAGCTCCAGCAGCAGATTCTCATTGGCGGTGCGGATGAGGTAGGCGCTGGTCTGCTCCAGCAGCTCGTCCAATGTGCTCAGGTGCAATGCCAGCGTATCTGAGGCATAGCTGGATACCTTCTCCCGCACGATGTTTCGGGAATAGATATTCGTGTAATACAGGAAGAAGAAAATCGGCACCACCAGGAGAAGAACGAGTACGCTCACTTTGAACCTCAAGGATAGTCTAGTCATGCTGCTTCTCCCCTCATCTAGCATCTGCAAGCGACGAAAGGAGGAAGACCCCCAGGGTCTCCCTCCAGTATACCCGTTCACGCTTCGTCTGCCGCTGCGATCTGTGCGGCTAGAGAGAAACGGATCAGGACTGCTTGGCCTTCCATTCATCATATTGCTTTTGCGCCTCATCGCGAATTTTCTCAATCCCGTTCGCTTTGAGCTTCTCATTGTATTCCTTCAATACCTTGTCGGCATCCAATGTGCCGGTCTCGAGAATCGGACGGTACTCTTTCACAATATTGCTGATGATTGATACTTCCGTCTTAACCGCCCCAGTATTGAAGTTGAAGCCGAAGGATTTCATTTTATGTGCCTTGTTATTGTATTCCTTGAACTTCTCCCACTTGTCCGCGCTCTCGCCTTCCCATAGATAGGTCAACGTCTGATTGCCGAACATCCACTCGATGCCTGGCGCCCAGCCTGTATCGACACGGCTTTTTACGCCATCTGGCAGCTTGATGAAGTTCTCTTGGCCTTCTACCTTTACATATTGTCTGCCCTCGACGCCAAAATCAATCAGATTGATCAGATGCTTGTCGGTATGAAGCAGGTTCAGCAGCATCATCGTCCGTTCCGGGTCGACGGATGTGCGCCCGATCGCCATCATGGAGTTGCTGACGCTGGCGGTGCTGATCTCAGGGTCCTTGCCTGCCAGCTTGACCAGCTCAATGCCCGTTGCGAGCGAATCCTCTTTATCTGAATCCGGCTTGTCGGAGCCGAATTTCATCCAGGTCTTCCCGGCCTTGAGCGCATCCTCTGTGCTCGTCTTGGTCGTGGCCGAATCCTGGTTGATGTAGCCTTTCTTGTACCAGTCATGATAGAGCTTGATCCGGTAGATCGCCGCTTCGGAATCCATCGTGCTGACGATCATCTTGTCTGTCTTCGTATCCAGCAGGATGACAGCAGGCGCGCCCGCCACCAGCTCATAGCGGAAATCATCCTGAATGCTGATTCTTGTCTTGTCGAAGTAGCCCAGCGTATCCGAACCGCTGCCTGCCAGCCAGATCGGCGCAATGCCCGGCTCGTTCTTCTTGATGGTCTCCAGCCATGGCTCCAGATCCTCCAGCGTGTTGATCGTATTGACATCAAAGCCGTATTTGTCGATCAATTCCTTCTTGAACATGATGGTGTGGCTTTCGCCAATTTCCTTGTTCGTCGGAATTGCATAGATTTTACCATTGACCGTGCCGCCTTCGAGGAAGCGCGGGTCCAGTGTTTCCTTGATTCCTTGACCGTATTTGTCAAGCAGCTCGTCGAGCGGCAGGAAGGCGCCCTTGGCTACGTTGTTGGCGAAGTCAGCCCAGTTCGGCGCGAAGGTCAAGTCCACCTGCTCCCCGGACTGATACGCAAGCGTCATCTTCTCCGCCCACGACGACCATGGAAGTCCCTGGAAATCAATCTCGGCATTAATTTTCTCTTTCAGATACTTGTTGATTTCGTCGACAACCGCCTTCGAATCCTTCTGCGGGAAACTTCCCACTGTGTATACCTTGAGCTTGCGGTACTCCGACGTATCGGAGTTGCCGGAAGCTCCGGCTTCTGTGCTGCTCCCCTTGCCCTTGGATTCCCCGCCTGACGAGCCCGAGCCGCTGCTGCAGCCAGAGATTACCAGTGTAAGCGCCAGCATCATGGTAATTCCCATGCGCCATCCTTTAATTACGTTCATTGTGTATGCCTCCCCAATTAGTGTATCATATCGCCCTTGGACCGATAAGTCCTGGCAGCATCTATCAGCCCTTAATCGCGCCGACAGTCAAGCCCTTCGTGAAGTATTTCTGGAAGAACGGATAGACGAACAGGATCGGGCCGATCGAGACGACGACCATCGCCATCCGCAGACTCTCAGTTGGTACAGCCTCCTGCACCAGCAGGCCAACCCCGGTTCCCGCCAGTTGGTTCTTGAAGAACTCCGCCTGGCGAATCATCTGTATCATCACATATTGCAGCGAATATTTATCCACATCATTAATGAACAACATCGAATTAAACCAATCATTCCAATACATCAAGGTAGTGAACAGCCCGACCGTCGCCAGCACGGGCAGTGAGATCGGCAGCACGAGCTGGAAGAAGATGCGCCATTCCGATGCCCCGTCCAATTTGCCTGATTCAATCATTTCCTCCGGGATCGTCTGCTGGAAGAAGGTGCGCGTGATGAAGATGTAGAACGCACTCGACAGCCCTGGCAATATGAGCGCAAGCAGTGAATCTCTCAGTCCCAGATAGTTGATATACAGCAGATAGAACGGTACCAGCCCTCCCGAGAACAGCATCGTAATGAGCAGGTAGAAGCTGAAGAACTTCTTGAACGGGAAATCCTTGCGGTAGATCGGGTAAGCGTACAGGGCAATGAGCAGCACAGCCAGCACGCTGCCGACGATCGTCACAGTCAATGTCACCCCGTAGGCCTTGAGCAGCGTCGTCGAATCCGTGAACATGAACTTATACGCGGACAGATCGATCTGATCGGGCCAGAACTTGTACCCGCTCAAGGTTAATGCTTGCTCATTAGAGAGCGAGATGGCGACTATGAGCACGATCGGCATGATGCAGGCCAGACTTAACAGAATAAAAAACAGATGCAGCAGCAATGAAGCCAGCTTAGGAACGCGTTGATAAGGTTTAATTACTTCCGCTTGTTTCATGAGCATTCTCCATTCCAGCCTCTAGAAGAGCGCTGTATCACGATTGATTTTGCGAGCCAGCATATTAGCGCCGATGACCAGGAAGAATCCAACAATCGACTGGTAAAAGTTCGCCGCAGAGGACATACCCAGATCGTTCAACTGAATCAGGCCCCGATAGACGTAGGTGTCGATGACATCTGTCGTGGAGCGCAGCGCCCCGGAGTCCAGTGTCACATGGTAGAACAGGCCGAAGTCAGAGCGGAAGATGCCGCCCAGATTCAAGATGGTTAAGATAACCATAATCGGCGTCAGCAGCGGGATCGTAATCGAGGTAATAAGCCGCCACTTCGAGGCGCCATCCATCACTGCAGCCTCGTACAGCTCCTCGCTAATGCCGGTAATCGCCGCCAGATAGATGACACTTCCGATACCGACCGAGTGCCACATCTTCGTCAGCCACAAAATATAAGGCCACGCCTCGGCATGCATATATGCGTTAACCCCTTCATATCCGAACAGTGGCAGCACATGCTTCACCAAAAAACCGTATTCGGGGTGAAGGAAGGCATAGACGATATAGCTGACGACGACCATGGACAGAAAATTCGGCATAATCATCACGGTCTGATAAAACTTGGAGGCCAGCTTGACGCGAATTTCATTCACGGCAATCGCGATCCCTACAGACAGAACCAAGCCAGTAATAAGAAATACGACATTGTATCCTACTGTATTTACCGTCACGCGCCAGGCATCGGAGGTAGCGAACAGGAAGCGGAAGTTGTCGAGTCCCGCCCACGGGCTGCCCAATATGCCGTCGATATAGTTGACGTTCTTGAAGGCGATGAATACGCCGAACATCGGGATATAGCAGTTGATGAAGAAGATGATAGCTGTCGGCAGCAGCATGAACAGCAGCACCCGGTATCGTACAATGTTTTGCAGCAGCAGTCGGAATCGGCTCTGATTCGGTGCGGCTAGCGATGGTTCTCTAGGCTGTTTCTTCGCAAAAGGAATACCCATGCCTGTTGTCCTCCCTATCGTCGATCTGTCTAATGAGTTCATTATACCTGCGGGCGCAGCCGCTTCTCTCTATCGCAAGTGACCTGTTTTATTCTAAAATGACTTCTTCCACCTGCCGTAACCGACTGAAGTTGCTTGGACAGCACAACAGCCTGCATGACCTCACTCTGGACAAGAGTGTGATCATGCAGGCTGAGGCTGTTTTGGCTCACGCCCGATCATCCGGTAAATTCCTGAACCCAACGGCTGTTATAATAAGCGATGCCAATCTGCGTGAAGCTGGTATGCAATATATTCGCCCGATGCCCCGGGCTGTTCATCCATTGGCGCATCACCTCATCAGGGCTGGCCTGCCCCTGTGCGATATTTTCTCCAGCATAGCTGTAGGAGATGCCATTGGCCTTCATCAGATCGAACGGCGAGCCATAGGTGGGAGATTGGTGGTCAAAATAGTTGTTGTTGGCCATATCCTGTGCCTTGATCATCGCCACCTTGGAGAGATCGCCGTTCATCCCAAGCGGCTGCAAGCCCGCAGCCTGTCGCTCCTTGTTCACCAGTTGGAGCACCTGCTCCGCGAAGGAGGAGGCATCCGCCGCGCTCTGATTACCAGCGCCAGTGCCGGCTCCTGTACCGACTCCTGTGCCAGCTCCTGTACCAACCGTTCCTGTGCCATCGCTAATCCCTGTATTAGCCCCCGTCCCCGTATTCGTACCAGCACCTGTGCCGGTGCTCGTTCCCTCGTTCGGGCCTGTGCCTGGATTGTTGAACAACGTCCCCTGGCCGCCAAGCAGCTCCGATGGGTTGAGCAGGTCGCCTGGGAGCTGCTTCGCCTTCATGGAGGACTTGCTTCCTGTCGATGTCGAGATGGAAGAGGCTTGGGTTAACGTCGAGGTTGTCCTTTCATCGTGCTTGTGCGCGGAAGTCCCGGCATTGGATGATCTGGGAGATGCCTGTTCATTCATAGGCGATTTGCTGGCGCAGCCCGTAGCAACGAGCAGCATTACGGCGAAGACAACGATCCAAGTGCGCATACGATATCAATCCCCTCATTGTTTACATGTTTTCCATGCTCACACAAAGGGTACCCCATGAGTCTTGCGCTTATTCATTTCCGTATCCGGCACCGCTGCCGCTTTACTCTACGCCTTTGAGCGCTTCAATCATATGAATCCGGGTGACTTTCCTTCTCAGTAGCAGGTTAGACAGCAGTGTCAGCGAGAGAGCCAGTACAACCGCGATCAGGATCGTGGACACATTCAATTGATCCGGGATTTGCTGATGAGTGCTGGACAGCGCTTGAACGACCTTCTTATACATATAGTGGCTAATCGGCCAGGCAATGATGATGGAGAATACGGTCAGAACACTATTTTCCACAAAAATGAGACGGTTGATTTGATTTTTCTGATAGCCTAGCACCTTGAGGGTGGCCAGCTCTCGATTCCTCTCATAGATATTGATGGAGGAGATCGTATAGATGGCACCGAAGGAGAGAATAACCGCACAGATGATAAACATAATAAATACAAAGTTATTTTGCTTCATAATATACTGGGCGGTTAGCCTCAGATTCGTCTTGTCTGTCATATCCTCAACCTGAGCCTCTTGCTCGAGGAAGCTGCGAATACTGGCCAGCTCGCTCACGCTATCCGCTTCAACCACGATCGAGGTAGGACGGTACGTCAGTCCGAAGCTCTCCAGATAGTCGGGCGTAATGTAAAACGATGGATTCGAATATTGTGTCGTAATGCTTATCACCTTCATATCTACAACTTGGTTATTCAGCTCCGGGGCTGCAAAGGCAATTCGAATCTGATCCCCTGCGGAGATCTTATATTGGTCGGCATAGGATTTGGGTACGAGTACACCATGATCCTCCAGCGTAATCCGGTTGTCATGTTCATCATAAAAGTGGATCAGGTCATTCTCCTTACTCGTGACGACTAGTTCCGCCTGCTCCGTCTGCTGGCCACTCCGAAGTTCAACCGGCATCGTGGATAGATCGTAGTGACGGGCAATCCCCTCTGGCAGTGTCGCCATATCCAAGACCGCCCCCGCTGTGTAATCGACTCTCAGATCATAGCTGTATACCTCTTCAATCTGGCTCGCTACTCTCTGCAAGGCCGTCTGCGTGCCAAGAGCCGTAATCAACAGCACGGTGCTCACGACGATCCCTGCCGTGCTGGCCAGCGCCCGTTGCTTGTTCAGAAATATATTTCTCCATATCAGCTTGCTGCTGTACGGGAGGCGGCTCCATAGACCCGGAATTTTCTCCAAGAGAATCTGTCTCATCCTTCTGGGAGGCTTGGGGCGCATCGCCTGGGCCGCACGCTCCTTCAAGATGGCTCTGCCGCTCAGGTAACTGGCCAGCATGCCAAATGCGCTGGAGATCAGGAGCGGAGGAAGGAGCGTAGACAGAGAGAGCGGAAATTGAATGCCCGGCAGCGAGTAGGATCGTGCGTTGGACGTCTCGATGATGGGAACAAATACCCAAGCCGCAACGGCAAAGCCTACTACGGAGCCGATAATCCCGACCAGTACAGGGTAGCCCATATAATGAAGCATGATGCTGCCGTTTCGCACCCCCAATGCCTTCATGATGCCCACCTGGCTTCGCTCGGAATCGATAATCCTCGACATCGCCAGAAATAATATCATCGCCTCGATCATGAAGAGCACCAACGGGACGACGGTACTCATCAAGCGATTATTGTGCAATGTAGCTTGAAGCTGGGAATAGCTGAAGGTGCGTTCCTTGCTGACTTGACCGATATACGCAAGGGACTGGGACTTGGCTTCAATCGCTTGCCCTAATTGGTGAAGCTCAGCAGAGTCGCGAGCATCAATCATCACATCATTATAATACAAGCTGCCGGCAACCTCCGGGATCGCTGCTTCGCTCACATATCCGATGCCATAGGCAAGATGATCCTGGGTGGCATTCTTTTTGGCATGCTCCACATTCTCACCAACGCCGCTAAGAATGAACTTCATTTCTCCCGCTTGCGTGTGCAGGCTGACCTCATCGCCAACCGTATAGTGATGCGCCTGAGCATAGCGAGCATCCAGAAAAATCTCGTTCTTGCCCGAAGGGAGACGCCCCTCAAGGACAGCCGATGTATTGATTTCATTGGGTACCGGGATGGAGTGAATCTTTACTGTAGACTTATTATCTGCAGCATAATGCTTGGCATCAAAGGTGTAGCGCCCTTCCAGTGTATGAATGCCGTCCACTTCCCTTAGAACCGCTAGCTCCTCCGCAGTAATCCGGCTGTAATAGACATTGAGATCGCTTAGATTATGCTTCGCATAGTAAGCCTTCGAATAAGCGCCCAGATTATCGCTTAGCGTGACCAAGCCGGTATAGAAGAAGGCACCCGCTGCAACAACCAACACAAAAGTCAGACATTGACCCGCAGATTGCTTGACATCCCTTATCAGTTTTAGCCATAGGTTCATCCTCACCACTCGATCCCTTCCACGCTTTGCTTGTCCATATTGATCTTCACACTTTCGATTTTTCCGCTTTTCACTTGAATCACCTTGTCCGCCATCGGCGCAATGGCCGTATTATGGGTGACCAGCACGACACATTTGTTCATGTCCCTGTTCACATCCTGAAGGAGCTTCAAGACCGACTTTCCTGTCACATAATCGAGAGCTCCGGTCGGCTCGTCGCAGAGCAGCAGCAGCGGATTTTTGGCAACTGCTCGGGCAATCGCCACCCGTTGCTGCTCGCCTCCAGAGAGCTGGGAGGGGAAGTTGCCCACTCGATGTGTCAATCCCACTTGATCCAGCACCTGTCTTGGTTCCAGATGGTTGGCACATACTTCGGTGGCGAATTCAACATTCTCCAGTGCAGTCAGATTCGGTATCAAGTTATAAAATTGAAAGACAAAGCCGATATGCTCCGCGCGATATTGAGTGAGCTTTCTGTCATTTAGCCGTGTAATATCCTGATCTCCCACCCGAACCTGGCCTGAGGTTGCGGTATCCATGCCGCCGAGTATATTCAATATCGTGCTTTTCCCCGCACCGCTTGCGCCTAGTATAACGACGAATTCCCCTTCTGATATGGAGAAATCGACGCCATCCAGCGCCTTGATGTGTACCTCTCCGATGCTGTATTCCTTTGTTACTTGTGTAAATTCAATGAACGTATTCACGAGCAGCCTCTCCTTCGACAAGTCAATTCATGTCTAGTATGTTAGTATGTCACTCATGTAGCATACTATAATACGCACCGTCTTCCCCTGTCAATGATGGATCACATGTTCGTGATATTGACAAGGGATGACTCATCCATTATGGTATGCTAGAAGGGCAACATACTAAACGGATGAATGGTGAAACAATGAACGTCACTTTCGACGATAAGCAACCGATCTTTCAGCAGGTCGCTGACCTAATTGAGGATGATATTCTAAAGGGCACCTTCCGCGTGGATGAGCAGATTCTCTCTGTGGCGCAGTTCTCTCAACTGTTCCAGATTAATCCGGCCACCGTCGTGAAGGGCATTGCTCTGCTCGTTAATGAGGGCATCCTGTACAAAAAACGAGGGCTGGGCATGTTTGTTGCAACGGATGCGAAGCTGACAATACAGGCCAAGCGGAAGGAACGTTTCCATAAGGAGCTGTTATCCAATCTGCTCAATGAAGCAGACAAGCTTGGGCTGAAGACCGAAGAAATTATCGACATGATCAGACAGTGGAGAGGGGAATGAATGAACCGTGGGCACCGCCTTAACATGCAGCGATTTGAACAAGAAATTTGGCCCTGAATTCGCTGTGCGGAATCTGAATTTGCAACTGGAGGAGAACGTCATCCATGGATTGCTGGGGCAAAATGGAGCTGGCAAGACGACATTGCTGAACATGATCGCAGGCGGAATCTTCCCCACTGGCGGCACCATCAAGGTTAAAGGAAATACGCTTCGCCCCGGGCAGCCCCCAGATGACTTCTGCTATGTCCGCGAGACGAGTGCTCTGTTCGGAGGCGCGCGGATCAGCGATACGCTACGGTATGCTGCAAGCTTTCATCCTGGATGGGACTGGACATTCGCGAATAAGCTGATGGAACGATTCCGGCTCGATCCGCACAAGAAGATCAGGCAGCTCTCACGCGGTACAGCATCACTCGTAGGCAATCTCATCGGGTTGGCAAGCCGCGCCTCGCTCACGCTGTTCGATGAGCCGGTGCTTGGACTCGATGTCCTGATGAGGGAGCGGTTCTACAGAGCGCTGATGGAGGACTATGCCCATCACCCCCGCACCATATTACTATCTACGCATTTAGTAGATGAGATTGCGCCCGTGGCCGAACGAATCTGCATTATCGAGGCCGGTTCGATCCTGTTGCATGAAGAGATGGATCATATACGCAAGGCTGCGCTTCGAATTCGGGGCCATGCAGAGGCGGTATCGCTGTTCACAGCCAATAAGCGCGTTCTATACCAGGAAGCCTATGGACATGGCATCATTGCTGCACTATATGACACACTGGAGGAACGGGATGTACAACAGGCACGTGAGCTGGACATCGCCATTGAACAGCTATCGCTTCAGAAGTTCTTCCTGTATCTGATCGAAGGAGGTTCCACTCGTGGGTCTGGCCGTTCACTTTAAAGCAACCTATCAGCAGTCGAGAATATATGTGTGGGGTGTCATCCTGATGATCCTGCTTGGGAGGCTTGCCGATCTGATCGTCACCCTCAGTCTGGGCAATGATTACAGCACTCGCCTGTCAGACGGCAATCTATTGATTCTGATCTTAATCTTCATGTCCATCCTCCTGCCGCTCGTGTACTACAAGCGGATTATCCATCTTGGCGCCAGCCGCGAGCACTATTACATGGGGCTTCAATTCGTGTATGCCGCCTGGGCCGCAGTCATCGCGCTCATCAATTCGTTATGGTTCGTATTGGAGGTGAAGGTGCTTCGGCAATACACCGCTACGATTGATCTTGTTGAGGCCTTTCAGTGGGATCAATTCGGTCTGGTGGGCTCGTTTCTGTACCAGCTTGCCTTCTACATGATGGCCATGGCGCTCATCAGCCTGCTGGTCTCCGGTTATTCGTCTCCTGTCGGCTGGCTCCTATGGGCGCTTGTTATTGCAGCGATTCCGGTCGGAACGGCAATTCCTTCGTTGCGAGCTCATGTCGTCGATTTCTTCGAGACACTGCTATTCAATGACTCGCTGGTGATCGGAGTTGGCTTCAATCTGCTGCTATATGCCGCATTCCTAGCAGGCGGCTGGCTGTTCACCAGAAGAAGAACGCATTGAAGTATAGCACAATGAGTAAGCGGCACAGCAAAAGAACCTTCCCCCAACACTTGCGCAGAAGCAAATGGCGGTATGGAAGGTTCTTCGCTTGCTTGTCTGATCATGCGTGGCGATCCATGGACTGTCGCCGCTTACGATTGCACCTTACGATGGTACCTTACTCTGCGCCTACCACCATCCGGTAGCGGGAGGCTTGCAGGTTGAACATGCGGGCATATTGCCCATCCAGCCGCATCAGCTCATCATGGGAGCCCTGCTCTATAATTTTGCCGTGCTCCATCATATAGATGCGATCCACCATCTTCGTCGTAGACAAGCGATGGGAGATGAAGATAATCGGCCGCTCCTCGGCCTGCTCCAGCATCACTTGATTGAGATGGTATTCGCTCATCGGATCGAGCGCGCTGGACGGCTCGTCCAGAATCATGAGCAGCGTCGGCTTCGCGAACACGCGGGAGATCGCCACCTTCTGCCCCTCGCCTCCTGACAGCTCGATGCCCGCATCGTCGAATTCCTTCGTAATCGGAGTGTCCAGCCCCAGCGGCAGACCATGGAGCCGATCGCCGAAGCCGCTGCGCTCCAGCGCCTCCCGGATGACGAGCGGGTCACTCGAGCCCGCGGGACGCATGCTGACGTTCTCACCGAGCAGAGCGGCGAACAGTTGATGATCCTGGAAGACGGAGCTGATCTTCATCCGGTAATCATCCAGCTTATACTGATCGATGTTCGTCCCATTGAGACGAATCTCCCCCTGGCTGACGTCATAGAGCCGCATAATCAGCTTGGTGAGCGTCGTCTTGCCTGCGCCATTGTAGCCGACAATCGCGATCTTCTCCCCCGGCTTCAAGCTGAGATCGATCTGATCGAGTATGCTGCTGCTGTCTGGCTGATAGCGGAATGACACCTGTCGCAGCTCCAGCCCGTCGAAGCGATCAGGCACCTGCACAGGCGTATTGCTCTCCCGAATCATGTTGTCCTGATCCAGAAATCGCCGCAGCTTGCCGATATACAGACTGTTCTCCTGCATCTCGCTGATCAGCCTGGTCATATATTGCATATTCCCTTTGAGCCGCCAGGAGGAATTCAGCAGCGTCACTGCGCTGCCATAGCTGAGCGTTCCCTTGACCAGCGTCATAAACACGATATAGATCACGTACAGCCCGCCCAAGATCAGCTCATTGAATAAGAAATCCGAGGTGAAATGAAGCCAGAACTGCTTCCCCGAATATTTGCGAACGGTGCCGCGCATGGTCTGATTCGTCTCCGAGAAGTCGCGAAAAAACCGGCTCTTAATGTTGTACAGCCGCATCTCCTTCGCATAATCCGCCAGATAGAACAGCCGCTTCAGATAGATTCGCTTGCGATCCTGCTCGTTGAGCTCCATGTTCATCTTGTACCTTAGCTTGTTGGTCAGCAGATTGATCAGCAGCGAGGCGACAAAGGAGACCAGAACGAACACCAGCCCCAGCTTGTCCACGAACAGGAAGAAGCTAACAGAGGCAATAATGATCGTGGCCGATCGGCACAGCTTACGGATGTTCTCGATCGTGGCATTGATCCGGTTGTGCGCATCATTCGCACTCCACACATATTCATTGTAGTAGGCGGGATTGTCATAATTCGCCAGATCGGTGCGGACAGCCTTCTCATATAGCTCCATCCGAATCTGCTTGTAGAGCAGCTCCTTCCCCTTGGGCTCCACACTCTGGAAGTAGATGCTGTCGAGTACGAAGCAGACGGCAATGAAAGCTACCAGCAATCCAATGTACAGCGCCACCGTCGAGAAGGAGGTGCCATACTGTACACTGTCAAATACAAATTTGATCAAAATGACATGCTCAAGGAAAATCTCGATCTCCTGCAAGCACGCATACAAGCAGGTAAATATAATGTAGGCTCGCGAATAGCGCAGCCCATACTTGAGTATAAACCAATTATTCCTGATCACCTCGGAAAAGCCGTGCTTCTCAGCCTTCATGTCGATTCACCACCCTCGCCAGCTCTTCCTGCTCCATATATTTCTCCGCCTGCTTCATGAACAGCTCGGCATACTTGCCCTGTCGCTGCATCAGCTCGCTATGCGTGCCCGTCTCCACGACCGTGCCTTCCTCCAGAAAATAGATGCGGTCTGCCAGCATCGCAGACGACAGCCGATGAGAGATAATCACCACGGCCTTATCCTCACAGGCCTCCATCATATTCTCAAATATCTCGTATTCCGCAATCGGGTCAAGGGCGCTCGTCGGCTCATCCAGAATGAGCAACTGGGCTGGCTGGGCAAAGATGCGGGCGATCGCGATCTTCTGGTATTCTCCTCCAGACAGCACCACGCCCTTCTCATCAAACTCCTTCGTCAGCATCGTATCGATGCCATCCGGCAGAGAAGCCACCTTGTCGTACACCCGGCTCTTGATGAGCGCCTCAATGACGAGCTGGCGGTCAGCCTCTCCCTCCACCTCGCGCATCAGCACATTCTCAGCGATGGTCATCGAGAACATCCTGAAGTCCTGGAATACGGTGCCGAATTGCGAACGATAGGCTCGCACATCGAAGTCCTGGATGTTCTGCCCGTTCCACTCGATGGCTCCCTCCACCGGATCATACAGACGCATCATGAGCTTGATCAGCGTCGACTTGCCAGCGCCATTATGCCCGACAAGAGCAATCTTCTCCTGCCTGGCCACCTCAAGCGTAATGCTTCGCAGGGAAGGAGTCTTCGCACCATCGTATGTGAATCCTACCTCCCGGAACGTCAGCTCTCGCAGCGGAGGCGGCTCGCTGCGCCTCTCCTCCGCATGCTCGGGTATCTCTGATTCATAGCGTAGAAAGGCTCGCAGATTCTCGATGTACATGCCATTTTTGTTCAGCTCGACAATGCTGTCGGACATGCGGATGAGCGACCACGCCCCGCTGACCATAGCGGTGCCGAGGACGATGAAGGAGCTGATCGAGATCGACTGCTTGACCATCGCCAGATATGCGCCATACAGCAGCACGCCCTGAAAAATAAGGGTAAAGGTGAGAAAAATTTTGAAGAACGAGATAATGCCTGCCTTGACGCGATACTTATGAACAAGCCCGATTACGCCGTCATATCCTTCTTTATACGTATTGACCAGCACAGCGAAGATCTGGGACAGGCGAATTTCCTTGGCATAGTGAGACAGATAGATGACCCGATTGACGTAGTTCATCTTGCGCTGGTAGGGGACACCCTCCTCATATTGCTGGAACTGAATGGCATTGAGCTTCTTGCCAAACACAAAATTGCCAACGATCGGGAGCAAGGCAAACAGCACGACCCAAGGATCGATGGAATACATGACCGCGAAGATGCTGATCGTCGCCAGGACAGAGAATACCAGGCCGGACAAGCTGTCCAGCACCGCCGTGACCCGCTGGTCGGCCTCCTGAATTGCCTTCGTATACTTGTTGTAGAACTGGTGATCCTCGAAGCAGCGCAGCTCGACCGTGGCCGCCTTGCGAAATAGCACCAGATAAAGCTGTTCATACAGATACAGATTGCTGGACGGCAAGAAGCGCTGCATATACCAGTTGTCCAGCAAGCTGAGTACGAGCAGCAGAGCCAGCGTACCTGCAATAAAATAGACGATATGCTCAAAGTCTCTGCCAGTGGTCATCGCTTCGATGATGTACTTCATAAAAAAAACAGCAAAAAAAACGTTTACAAATTGTCGGCCGGCCTGCACGGCAAAATCCGCAATGACCCGTTGCCGCTGCATATCCCATACTAACCGGAATACGAACAGGTTGTTCGCCAGATTGGATCTGGCGCGGAGCAGCATGTCACCGATCTTCCCCAAGATGATCCCCTTCCTTCTCTCTGATCTAGTGCTGCGAGGAGACATATTAGAAGAATCTACTATATTATGGAATGAAAAACAACCTTATATTTTATAGATATTTCCTTAAAAATATTATTTTTCAATAAAAAAGCGCAGGCTTCTTCGGGTATCATCCCGAATGCCTGCGCCTTTTGCGAGCGATCAATTCGATCCATATTCTCCTTTGATGACGAAAAACGAACCGCGAATGGTGCCTGCCAGCTTGGACTTTTGCCTCGCAAACTTGAACTTGCCCTCCAGCTCCTGAGGCACCTCCATTCCCTCGGACAGCTTGAAGCCAACTGCACGTTTCTTCGGATCATCCACGGTGTACAGTACGTTCACCTCCAGGCCATCTTCATAAAATACGAACGCCCACTGAATGTTTTCCACCTGAAAACGCGAGGTCTCCAGCGGCCTGCTCGCAAACTCAATCTGCCGCTCCTCCTTCAAAATCCGGTGCACATAGTCCAGTGTCTCTTGGCTCTCGCTTGCCGGGACGACTGCGAATTCATGCTTGTATTTGTTCATGAAGTATCGGGCTTCATTCGCACGCAAGCCCGCCAGCGCCTCAGCTACAGGCGAGGTCTCGACTCCAGCAGTCGATACCTGTTTGAAGTCTACGATGTTGGCCATGTTCATCTCTCCTTATCTGTCTTCTTAGCTGTGATGAATCAACCGGGGCCTTGCTTGCTCAGAGCGACAGCTCATTGCAGCACGGTGTCCAGCATAGCGCACCATTTTCCCCATCCGTACTTGGCGCCGCCTAGTGCTTGCTCATTCGAGATGCCGCTTTGCTCGAGATGAAGGTTGACCCGTCCGTCGCCCAGATCGCTCAGCGTCCAGGTAATCAGATGCTTCTCCCCGCTCTCCCACGTATAAGACAGCTTGCTTGGTGCATCGACGACGAGCACCTCTCCTTCGATGATCCCACTCCAATATTCGGTCGGCTGCGTTCGGAACTGAAAATGATGTCCCACCACAGGTTTAAAGTTATTGTCCATCCCTTCGCCGGTATGGATATTGGCCACCCACTTGCTCAGCTTGCCGGCGTCCGTTAAGGCCGACCACAGCTTGTCGATTGAGGTGGTGAATTGAAAGTCCATCGTCAGGGTCAAGCTCACTCTTCTTCCTCCTCTAACAGTTGGTTTAAGCGCAGCATATTCGCACGCCAGAACTTACTATAAAATGCTGCCCAATCTTGAACCTCTCTAAGCGGTTCGGCATTCAGACGGTATCGTGTCTCTCTGCCGACCTTGCGATCATGAACCAGTCTGGCCTCCTTGAGCACAGCCAGATGCTTGGATACAGCAGTACGTCCCATCGGGAACTGCTCCGTTAGCGCATGGAGCGGCAGCTCCCCTGCTTCAGCCAGCAAATGAATAAGCTGGCGCCTGCTTGGATCGGCTATGGCGTCAAACACATCTCGCATTGGAAGATTGGTATTCATGCCTCCTCCTGCCTGACATCTTGTCGCTTGCTTTCGCATTATTATTGTAATAGGACACCATATAGTGTCCTATCTGATTATAGGACACCGTATGGTGTCCTGTCAATATACTCAAACCATTGCATACGAGTCGTAGGTAGTTCGTTCGAACGCTGTCCTGCAGCAATGCACCGCGCACTGGGAGCAGCGCGCGGTGCGAAAGCATCTGTGCTGATGGCGGCAAGCGGCTAACATCTTACATATTTGCGTTTGAAGCCTAGCTGTCCTCTGTCCAGCGCCTTGTGAATACTGTGGGCGGCATTCAACTGCTTGCTCTTGGTCTTGTCCTTCACCTCAACCAGACCAATAGCACTCGCGGTCTCCACGGCCTTGTCATGCAGTGGCACGTAGGATATGGCGACGGTATAGACGAATTGATTCATGGCATAACGGGTACGTTCAGGAGCGTCATGAATCGCCGCTTGCACCTTATCCAGCATGGTGCTCAGCTTGTCCTCGGAAAACTCCCTATCCGGCCGGCTGCCGAGCAGCCAGCAATAACAGCTCCAGCCCGCCGACATGCGCAAGTCCTCGCCGCTTGCAATCCACTTGTCGGCTACCTCCTGGGCAATCTCGGTCTCAGCTAGCGTGACAGCGACGATATAATCCGAGATCATATAGAAATACGCGCCCTCGATCCACCGGTCGAAGTCGGCCGCTGTCATCGCTTGCGGATCGGCAATCACACCCGCGAAGTACATCGCGTCATAATTGCCCGTCGCATATAGCTGCTCAGCCAGCGGCTGGTTCCTCTTAATCATCCGGGCTAGCGGCTTCATCGCTCCTGTCGCGACACCGAACAGCGGCTCATGTGCTCCATTGGATAGATACTGCTTCTTCGTCCGTTCCTTACCTAACGTCTCAAGCTCCTGCATCACTTCATCCACATTCATCGGCATCCATGCTCCTTCATCATTCGTTCAAGGGTGTGCTCCATCCCCCGCACATCCCCGTGGTCATCCTTGCCAGCGAACATAAATTAGGATGCCCCGATTCGATGAATAGGGGTCTCTCCCGTCGAAAAATTCAGACGATCCCATCGATGCCCTTATCTGCAAAGGAATTCGCCTAGCCTGTACGCTTGCTTAGCCCCCTCGTCCGTTCATGGCGCGTTACTTACGCATTCAAGTCGGTTATGGCCGGGATATGAATTTCCTTCACGCAGGAAACCTTGGATAGACTCACAATGCAGCGCACGACCGAGACGATGTCCTGGACAGGAATTCTGGTGCCGTTATATTCTTCGATCGCTCTCTCCGCACCCTCCTCATAAGGAACTTCTGCCGCCAGCTCCCCCGGATTTACGCAAGTGACGGCGATGCCATCCTTGCGAACGTGCTCACGCAGGGCGTGAGCAATACCGCGCAGGCCGAACTTGGAGGCGACAAAGGTCACCTGGGCATTATTCGTATGCTCCAGCCCGGCTGTCGAGCCAATCAGAATGATTTTGCCTGCTTCCGACCGTCTCAACTGGGGCAGTACCGCCTGGATACAAGTGATCGTAGAGGTCATATTGACATGGATCATGTTGGCGATGTCGCTGGGCTCATCCTTGTCGAAGGTATAGTGCTCCTCGAACCCTTCACGTTCCCAGATACCGACGTTATAGATAAGTACATCGATCTTCTCCGCCTGGATGCTCCCCGCTATGACTTGAGCAGCAGTTGGCTGCGACAGATCGGCAGCGATCCATGTGCGCGTAACACCATCCTGCAGCTCCAGACTAGCCGGCTTGCTTCTGGAGACGATCCACACCCGATCGCCCTGCTCAGGCAAACCCTTTACAAAGGCATCTCCTAACCCTTTGCTTGCGCCAAAGATAAGATAGTTTCTCATCGCTGTCCCTCTCCCTTACTCAACTTTTTATACTATTTATTATCAATTGTACCCTATATAGGCGGAGAGTCCAAGGGAGCGGTCACGAAGAGGTATATGAATTTGTTTTAGTTGTAATATTTTATTATTTTTAACATTTCATTACAAAAAATGTGCTATACTAAAATAGCAAATCAAAAGTGGACTGGAGGGAAATTATTTAAGGCAAATGACCGTAACGAACAGATTAATGTTAATTTTCGATCCGTCGTTCAAAGCGCTCGATGCTGCTGTCCAGAAAGAGGTATATTTGGCATTTAATCAACTCGTATACAAGCTGATCTTTTCCTATGTGAAGAATCATTATTCCGCACAAGACATCGTGCAGGAGGTATTTATCAAGGCGTTTACCTCGCCCCCACATCAGTTGGACAGAAGCAAAATTTGTGTCTGGCTCAGAACTCTGGCGAAGAACGGGGCGATTAATCATCTGCGCAAGCATAAGCGTATGATTCCGTCCACCTTTGAGAACGAGATATTGCTACATCAGCAAGGCCTGTTTCACGAGACGTTAGAGCAATCCTATGAGAGGGAACAATATTATGCGGCATTGCTCAGCAGCATTGCTAAGCTGCCACAGAGGCTCAAGCAGATTCTGTATCTGTATTGCTTCGAGAATCTGTCCTATCGGCATATTTCCGAGAAGCTTCATATTTCAGAAGGATGCGTCCGCCAATGCCTGTACCGCGCGCGCAAGATACTCAAGGACGATATGATGTTGAGAAATGAAAAAATCCTATGAGCTGTACTCCAGAAGAATGTACGTCGGGCCTGCAAGCCCGGCGTACATTCTTCTTTCTCGCAAGCCGCCTGCTCTGCTGCTATCGTTCATCTGCCTCCTGCGCAGCCCTCTAGCTGTCTTCTCTCACTCATCATCAACCTGATTGGGCGACCGCCGTCTTCTTCTGATAGCTGCTAAGCTGGCTAAGGAACATGCTCGCATAATACCCGTTACTGACTATAAGCTCATCGTGCGTGCCCTGCTCCACAATTTCCCCGTCGCGCATGACCAGGATTAGATCCGCATCCACACAACTGCTCAACCGATGAGAGATCATGATCGCTATTTTCCCCTCCGAGAGACTAGCCAGAGATTGATACAACGCCAGCTCCGCGAACGGGTCCAAGGAGGCTGCCGGCTCGTCGAAGACGAGAAGATTGGCCTTGGAGAAGAAGGAGCGGCTGATTGCGATCTTCTGCCATTGCCCCCCCGATAGATCGACTGCACCGCCAAATGTATTGCCCACATCTGTCTCGTATTGATGCTCCAGCTTCGCAATAAATTCATGCGCGCCGCTTCTCTCTGCTGCTGCTCGAATTCCCTCCTCATCATCCAGACGCTCAAGGTCTCCGATTCCAATATTTTCTTTTACCGAAAAATCGTATTTGGAATAGTCTTGAAATACAGCGCCGACATGCTGGAAGACAAGCTTGGCACTCATATGCTTCAGATCGGTATGCTCGTAATAAATATGGCCTGTATAGTTGCGATAGAGGCCAAGGAGACATTTGATCAAGGTGCTCTTCCCTGCCCCGTTATCCCCCACAATCGCCACTCTCTGGCCTGGCTTAATATGGAACGACACGTTCTTCAGCCTCAATCGGTTGTCGATGTCGTAGGCAAACGATACATTTTCAACCCTAATTCCATGTTCATTCAGTGCAGGGAACTCTGTCGCAGGCGTGTCGGTCTCTGCCTGCTCTTCCTCCACTTGTATGTTAAGAAATGCAAACATATCGGATAGAAACTTGACATTCTCGAACATTCCTGCAACCGACATCGAAACAGCCGTTGCTACCCCTTGAATCGTGACAAAGGCCTGTGAGACTGCCATATAATCTCCAATGCTGTATCCATTCCTGGAGCCTGACCATATAAAGAGTCCTAAGGTTGCCGTCATCACAACGATGTTGAATAAATCATTGGCGCTTTGAATGCCAATACTTTTTCGGTCGAACGCTAATTGAAAGCCCATTTGCTTGTTGTACTCCTTGGTCCATTTGCCTAGCACAAAATGTTGCAGTTGAAAGACTCGAACCTCCTTCGCCGTCTCTCTTCCGCGCAATAAATTAAGAAAATACGAGATTCGTCTGGAAATCGGTATCATCTTGATCAGCAGACTGCGCCTCATATTACCTATATGGTGATTAATGAAAAAAGGAGGAATCGAGATGGCGATGACAATGATCGCCATCATCGGACTGAAATTGAGCAGTACACCAATGACAGAAATCATCGTGATGATACTTTGGAATATTTGTAAGGGACCATTAAGAAGCTCAATCACTCGTTGGCTTTGACCAGATGAAGCTCTTTGTAGCATGTCATAGAAGCTTCCCGAGTCAAAGTATCGCAACGAAATATTGGCTGCTTTGGCCGCAATTTGTTCATCGATAGTAAACCCCATCTTAAACTGCATCTTATTATTGTTATATCGTTCAAGAAATTGAACGGATTGTACGACGAACAGGAGCAGGGACTGCAATCCTAGATACAAGAGAGCTTGATTGACACTATTCTGTTGTGCGAAAACATCGCTGACGCTATCAACCATATATTTCGTCAAGACGAGTTGTATGCCAGGGACAATGCCCTGGAAGAGGCGGATTAACATCATTATAGTCACTTCTATTGGACTAACTCTCCAACAGAGCCTCATTAATCGATACAGGTTAACACCAATAAATTGCAACCGCTGGACCTTTTCCATGATTCAGTCTCCTAAGCATTGAAGAACATGGGAAGAAGCTGATAAACGCATCGTTTATCAGCTCCTAAAGCTGATGTTCTCGCAATTGGTTTTAGATGATCGAATGAATCGTTATTATAGAAATGCTGTGAACTAAATTAGCAAGATCCTGTGTAACAAACGGTGGTAGGACCGCTAAAGGCAAAGCGGTTCCGACCTGCTACAACCAAGTATCCATTGCTACTGTCTGGGTTACTACATCCACAACAAGTGTATTGGGCATAATCGCAATATCTGTAGCTCGGATCGCTGGAATCTCTCTCACAGTTCGTATAGTACGTGCATGTTCTTCTATCTGCCATTGTATAATATTCCTCCTTTTATTGATTGCGAGAACTTTTGCTTCAGCTCTATTCTCTAAACACCTGAAAATACAAATCATCACAAATAAAATATTTTTTATTTTTTGTGATATTTTCCAGAGAACAGTGTTGTATTAGATAAGAGAATTAAAGAAGGCATGAAGCAAACGGAGGGAATAGCAGTGGACATCTTCTATTTTATTCGCATTTTTCTGGGGACCATGATGATAGCAACAGCCGTGCTCAAGCTTCTATCGTTCAACTCGTTCCAATTAACGGTCAGGCAACTGAATCTGGTCGTGATGAATGCGGCATTTACGGTGTCGGGTGTCATTGCCATCGAGATGCTATCCGGCATTCTTATGTTTTTTGATGCAACATACCTTGGTGGCTCCTTACTCATCGTGCTGCTGTCGCTCTGTTTTATCGGGGTGGCGATGCGCTCCAAGAAGTTGCCGGGAACAATCACCTGCAACTGCTTTGGCAGCTTAATCCCGGAAAACCTGGGGAATCACACGATCCATCGCGCACTTGTCCTCATTGCCCTGACAGTGCTCGTCGTTATCATGGGATCAGGCTACAGCGCCGACAATCAGGTATCTGTCTACCCGATCGCGCTTAGCGTCCTTCAAAGCCTAGCTATTATTGCTCTCTACGGGAATATAAGAGTCTTGTTTTCTAAGCCGGAATAAACGGAGGATGCCACGATGATCAATTATGCCCAATTGTCCACACTTCTGGAATGGTTTTTCATTATCGTACTATTAGTTAATTCCCTATACTTGTATCGTAAGCTGCAGGAGCGTAGCTCTCAATCCGCACCTCAACAGGAACCACAGCGAAAAAATTCACTTCCTCTTAACCTTGTTTTCCCTGTGGATCATCTGGTCGATACCGCCGACCAACCGATTCGGCTCTATCCTGTCCAGGCTCAGGGTACCATTCTTATGCTTAGTGTGTATGGCTGCAGCAGTTGTGCCGAGCTATATCCCAATATGAATGAGATTGCCGAGACCTTTCAGGATTATCAGGTGGCTGCCATTATGATTGGAACGGAGCATGAAATCGATCAGATCCGCGATGAGCATGAGCTGCGCATTCCGATTCACCGGATCGAGATGCATCAGATGGGCAATTTCGCAACCTACTCCTTCCCCTTCTGCTATGTGCTCTCAGATGAAGGCATGATTCTGAATAAAGGGCATGTACAAACCGTGGAGGATGTATCCGAGCTGCTTCCTGACCAGAACCATGGCGGGTCAAGTCACGTGAAGGTCAGTTAGAGCGTCTCTTCATACCCGATCATCGGCATCATTCATCGCCTGTCCACACCTATACTGCATGAACAAGTCGCTCGTTCGCCTGAGCTGTAGATACGGCCTCACGCACGAAAGGTTCTTCCCGCTGCCTGCACCAAGATGTCTGGATGCAGGCGGGAAGAACCTTTGGCATGTTCATTGCTCCTGCCGCGGCAACGGGCACGCCCATCATATTACCGCGGCAAGTGAATATTTATTGGGCAGGCCCAAGATGGATCAGGCTCACATCAGATAGCGTCACCACGGTCTGACCGTCGGCGGCTCCCGTGATGTTCCCCAGATCGAAGGCCAGTCGTGTATTCGGATAGCTGTCTGCGGTCACATCGAATGTGAAGGTGTAGACCTGCTCCTCCTCGGTCAGATCCACCTGTGCGCCATAGTAACCGTGATATTCATAGTTGGCTGCTGCATCCACCCAGCCGATGCCCAGCCCCAGCTTCCTCGCTTTGTCCGCCTTCGCCTTGAAGGTTACCTTGTAGCTTGACCCTTGCTTCATTGCAAAGCCCTCATAGATGACTTGGCGATCCCAAGGATTGTTCCCTACATCCCCCACATGGACTTGAAGCTGCCCATTCACAGCATTCATCTTGAGCTGGCTCTGGTCATTGCCAGCCACATAGCTGAACCAGCCCTCCGTTCCTTTGACAAAGCTACCGTTAGCAATCAGATTCACATGGACGGGCTGTCCACCCTGATCTGCGCTCGGATTGACCTCGAACAGCGTGATCTTGTCCAGCGCAACCGTATGAGCGGCTAATGCCTCCTCGCCTTGACCCAAGCCGATGGCCAGCACCGCCGCAGCATCCGATTCATTCCCCATGCCGAAGGTGTAGGAATAACGCTGCTTGTCCTTGCTCAGTTGAAGCTGCTGATCCAGATACTTCGTGTACTGGCCGCTGCTCTGTGACACCGCGACATGCAGCGAGCGGGCCGCCGACGCATAGGCATCGAATTCCAGACGATAGTGCTTGCCTGCCTCCAACCGGAGATTGCCTTGCTGGAGCAGGCTGTCCCACCACTCTTCCTTCGTCTGCTTGTCAGGCAGGCTGATCTGCAGCTCCCCTTGCTCGGAGCGCGCGGCTTGCAGGCTGCCCGGAATCAGTGCCCATGGCGCCAGATCGGAGGCAAAGCCGGCATTTTGCAGCTTGTTCTCGGAGATGTCGATCCATAGTGTGTTATAGTCAACACCCTCAAAGTCAACATAGTAGCTGTGACCCGCCTTCAATAGCGCTGCCGGGAAATATACGGTCTTGTACGTCTGCCAGCCTCCGGAGTCGCCCAGGTTGAGCACTGACTGTACGACAGTCTGACCTTGCTCGTCCTTCATGCTGAACCGGACGGTCGAGCTGGTCTTGCCGCTCGCCATACGAGCGGACAGCATGTATTGCGCATCCCGTGCCACGTCAAGCTTATATTGCAGCAGATCGCCTTCGTCCATATAGCCGACGTGCTTGCCGCCTTCACTGGACGCCTCGACCTGCAAGCCCTGCATCGTCCAGGCATCCGTCGCCGCTACATGGGCATATCCGTCAACAGAGATCGGATGTCCGCGCTTCACCAGACGAACATTATCGACATATACCGTTCCCTTCTCTCCGCCAAATAGCAGTCTCAGCTCCGACTCCAGCGCCATGGCACCATCACCGACCGTGATTTCTCCAGTAAAGCTGCGCATTTCTGTTCCCAGATTGAATTCTTTACCTTTAATTACTTTAATTAGATTTCCCTCGCTGCTGACAACATCCAGCTCCATGCTTCGTGGCGCATCCGCCTTGGCATCGAAGGAGAAGCCGTAGGTAGTATTAGCCTCCAGCGGAACGTCTGGCTGCACCACAGCCACCTGGTCTGGCGCACCGTTCGTGTCCGTGACGTGAACCACCAACTGGCGCTCCATGATCGGGAACTTGAGGAAGTTGTTGACGCTCACGCTGGCTGCTGCGTCCTGTGCGATGTGGCTCGTCCAGAAGCCCAGACGCTGCTTCCCTTGGTCGAATGTGCCATTGTAGATCAGATTGCCATCAGGCAGCGCCTTCCGCTCCACAACGAGCGAATCTGCCTCTCCGATGTCAACCAGGCGCACATTGGCCAGGTATACTGTATCGGTGTTCAATCCCAGGTTAAACTCGAACCGGGCATTATTATCCGAGCCCGCCCGCATATTGAATGTATACTCGTAGGACTTCCACTCCGTCGTCAGCGCGAAGTTTTGCTCGCCCGAGTAGTTTTTCCAATCCTTCTGGAACTGATTGACCTTGGACATGATGTTGCGGTTGGCAGAGGCCTTCGCATCGAAGGTCACCTTGTACTTCCTGTTTTTGAGCATGTACATCGGCATCTGTGTGAGCTGTACCGAATAGTTCTGCGTCCCCTGATTCGTGATCGATACTTTGGCCGCCTTGCCCTTATCCTTGTCGTCCACAATCTCCACTGAGCCTGCTCCGTCAGCGTTCGTAAGCAATTGCCACTGGCTAGGTACTCCCTCGGCACCCACTTCTCCGGTGAAGGCATGGTTGTAGATCTGATTGCCATCCGCTTGGGGCTCGCGCTGCTGCACTGGCTTCGGCGGGTTGTTCGTCACATCCGGCCAATCCTTCAGATTCTTGTAGGAGTAGACCCGAACGAAGTCAACCTTCATCGTCTCCGATTGGAAGTCTTGGTTCGGCGAGCCCGGCCAGTCGCCGCCTACTGCCAGATTCAGAATCAGATAGAACGGGCGGTCGAACGGCGCTGGATAGGTGTAGTATTCCGGCTGTCCGATCGCCTTCGTCTGCCAATCGGTCACCTCATGATGCAACTGGCCATCCACGTAGAAACGAATCACGCCCGGCAGCCATTCCACCTGAAAATCATGATATTCATCGGCAAAGCTCTTGCCATTCGCCAGCGTCGTGCTGCCCTGTTCATGACCATGCGAGCCGTCAGGCTGGACGCTGTCGTAATGAATGGTGCTGTAGATGCGACCCTTGCCCTGCTCGCCGCCAATCAGCTCCATAATATCGATCTCGCCCGATGCCGGCCAGCCGCCATAATGCGCCTCATCCGTCGGCATCATCCAGATGGCAGGCCACATGCCCTGCTGAATAGGCAGCTTCGCGCGCACGACAACCTTGCCATATGTCCAGTCGCCCTTGCCCATCGAGATTAATTTGCCGGAGGTATAATCCTCGCCCTCCTTGCCGCCCCGCTTCGCCTCGATCTGCAGGACGCTTCGCTGCTGATCCTTGACGATGCTGACATTATTCGGACTATAATATTGTAGCTCATTGTTGTATACCAGCCCGGTATCCATGACACTCCACTTGGAGCTGTCGACCTGTGTCCCGTTGAACTCATCCTTCCAGACAAGCTCCCACTGATTGTCCGGTATCGTCGTTGCAGCTACAGGCTTGTCGCTGCCAGTTGCAGGCACGTAGACCGAGCCGCCCGACACAGCAGGCGCCTTGTCTCCCTCAGGCTGAATGGAGGTATGTGATCCAGACTGCGCTTCCTTGCCGTTCACCATGACGTTATCCGCCTCCACGATCAGCTCCGTGATGGAGCCCTTGGCAAGCAGCGTCGAGCCCTCCGCCTTCCCGGCCAGTCTCACCGTTCCTGCGCTGCTGTTCGCAGATAGCTCGATGTCGGCTTGCTGCAGCACCGTCAAGGCGCTCAGCTTGCTCTCGTCTGCAATCACCAGCTTCGCAGGCGCTCCCTGCTTGTCCAGCGTCACCTGATTCAGCTTCGATCCCGTGATATTCACGGTACGACCGCCCTTGATCAGGACGTTCCCGGTTACGCTCACATCTTCGAGCTGGATCGAGCCGTCACGGATGCCCTCGGCCAGCACCAGATTGCCCTCAACCTCGATGCCCTTGAGCGCCGCCTCATTGCTGCGGATAATGACATTGCCCTTGACCTTGTTATGTACTGGCTGAGTGGGAGCCGTCACAATATCCGCAATCATCGAGGACAGCAGCACAGCGATCTCCGCGCGCGTGATCGGCGCCTTCGGCTGCAATTTGCCATTGTAGCCTCGGAGCACCTGTTCATTCACCAGATAGGCAAGCGCTTTCGTTGCATACGGCGAGATGCTGTCCTGATCACTGAACTTCTTAAGCCCGGATTCATCCTCCTGCTCCCTGGACAGTCCAAATGCGCGGTCAATCATCACCGCAGCGTCCTCTCGGCTCACTAGCTGCTCGGGCGACAGATGCCCATCATTCGTTCCCTGAATAATTCCAGAACCATTCGCACGCATCAGCGCGGAGTAATACCAATCACGATCCGCCACATCGGCGAACTTCGCCTTGCCTTCACCTGTAAAGCCGAATGCCCGATCGAGCACGACCACCAGCTCGGCGCGGGTAATGGTGCGGTTCGGCTTGAACTGCTGATCCCCGTAGCCATTCATTAATTCGAGCGCTTTCATTTGTGCGACTGCGGATTGCGACCAGTGCCCGGACAAATCCTTGAACAGAGGAGCAGCCGTCAGGCTGCTCTCCTGTTCACCGGATTCCATTCGTCCCTGGCCGTCCTCGGCTGCGCTGATCATTGGACTCATCAGTGTTACCGTCATACAACCTGCCACTAACATCGATAACCATTTCTTCAATGTCTTCTCCCCCTAGGATTCCTATCATCCGAATGCTTGCATGCTTATCCTTTTACTGCACCAATAACTAAGCCCTTCACAAAGAAACGCTGTAAAAATGGGTACACGAGCAAAATCGGAAGCGCGCCAATAAAGATCTGCGCTGCCCGCACCGTGCGCTGCGAGATGTTCTCCAGCATGCTCGGATCTACATTGATCTTGCTCAAGTCCTGCTGAACGATAATCGTCTGAAGCAGGGAAGCCAGCGGGTAATCCTTGATGTCCGACATATAGATCATCCCGTCAAACCAGGAGTTCCAATGATAGACCATAGTGAACAGGGACAGCGTCGCAATCGCCGGCAGTGACAACGGAATGAACACCAGCACTAAGGTTTTGAACTGTCCTGCTCCGTCCAGATAGGATGCCTCCTCCAGCTCCTTAGGCAGACCGCGGAAGAAATTCATCATCAAGATGACGTTCCATACCGATAGGGCTCCGGGGAGGATCAGCGCCCAGATGGTGTCCATCAGGCCGATCTTCTGAATCAGGATGTAGCTTGGAATCAAGCCCCCGCTGAACAGGATGGTGAATACAAAAAACCAGGTATAGATGGAACGCCCCTTGAACATGCTATCCTCCTTCGATAAGGGGAAGGCGGTAACGAGCACGATCGCCATCCCGATCACTGTAGCCAGGATGGTACGCTGGGCAGAAATCAGGAGTGAATTCAGAAAGTTGGAATTGCCGAATGTCTTCACATAAGCATCTGTTGTGAACCCGATCGGCCAGAAGCCGACCAGATTCGCGGAGGCTGGCGCCATGCTGCTGAAGGAGACCGCCAATATGTGGACAAGCGGCAAAATACAGAGCAGAGACAGCAGGCCGAGAAAAACATAGTTCGCGATGCTGAACAATTTATATCCCTTGGATTTGTAATACACTTGAATATCTCCTTCCTAGAACACCCGGTAATTAGCCAGCTTGTAGGCAAGCCTGTACGAGGTAATGATTAGAACCGTGCCCACGATGGACTTGAACAGTCCGACCGTCGTTGCAAAGCTCATCTTGCCGTTCTGAATCCCCATCCGGTAGACGAAGGTATCAATAATGTCGCCCTTATCGTATACGAGTGAATTGTACAGATTGAACACCTGGTCGAAGCCTGCATTCAGAATATTGCCAAGCGAGAGTGTCATCAGTACAATCGTAATCGGCATGAGCGCCGGCAGTGTGATGTGCAGTGTCTGCTTCAAGCGATTAGCGCCGTCCACCTCAGCCGCTTCATACAGCGCCGGATTGATGGCAGACAGGGAAGCCAGGAACACGATCGTTCCGAAGCCGAATTCCTTCCACACGTCGCTGACAATCAGCGTCACCCGGAACCAGGTTCCGTCACCGAGGAAGAAGATCGGTTGTCCGCCAAACGCCACGATGAGCTGATTGACCAGGCCGCCCTGCGGAGAGAGAATATCGAGCAGGATGCCCCCGAGAATAACCCATGACATAAAGTGAGGCAGGTACACCAGCGTCTGGGTTACACGCTTGAATACCATCAGACGCACTTCATTGAGCAGCACGGCAAAGGTTAATGGCGCGACCAGCCCGGCTACAATTTTGAAGCCTGCAATGACGAGTGTATTCCAGATCACCTGACCTACATCCGGGTACAGAAACAAGAAACGGAAGTTGTCCAGTCCCACCCATTTGGACCCCGTGAAGCCTAGATACGGCTTGAAATCCTGAAAAGCAATGACGATACCAGCCATCGGCACATACTGAAACACAATCGCCAGTACGACTGCCGGAATAAGCATCATGTGCAACGGCCAGTTGCGACGAATGTTCCAGCGCTGTTTGGCAGCAAGAGATCGTCTAGGGTTGCTCTTTTGTTCTACACTATGACCTTTCACCCCAACATCCTCCATGTCCTTGAAATTTGTCTTTTCTAGGCCGTTCAGACCTTGTATAGTATGATTATATCAACGGCGATTAGCGATCTATATCCTAATATTGCAACAACGATATTGATATTTTAACGAGATTCGGAGGTTTCACTGTGCTTACCCGCCTCAATGTGTTTACGAAAATTTCGCTGTTGTTCGTGCTGCTGCTTCTGTTCGTGCTGTCTCTGTACACCTACTCCAACCTGGAGAGTGTCCGTGTCATCGAGCAGGAGATTCAGACCAATACGACGAATCGCCTCCTGACCTTCTCTGAGTCGGTGGAGTCGAATCTGTATCAACTGTCGCTCTATGGCATGACGATCGGGCAGGATTCCAGCATTCAGGAATATCAACGCCCTGATTACAAGGATAGTGCGTATGAGCGTGCCCGGTTAAGCAGCGCCATATTGGAAAAGATGAACCTGTACAATGCAGCCAGCAAGTGGCATTCTACAATCACGTTGTTTTTTCCTCGGATGAATAAAGTGCTCTCCAACGATTATTACACGTCTATCCCCTACCGGGACGACGAGTTCATCCAGCCGTTCTCCAAATCATGGTTCTATGACGATGACAGCTTCGTCTGGTACACTACTGAGCCAACAACAGCGATGAGCGACCCGACCAAGGCTCGTCTCATTACTCGCATCAGCTTTCCGGTAAAGCATCTGACGACGCTGCTTGATCAGAACAAGCTGAACAATAACGGCGACCCTTTTCTATTTCATCCGAAGCTTGGGTTAATCAGCAACAGCACGGCCGATGCGGCGTTGACCACCGGGTTAACCGAGCAACTGCAGCTGGAGCGGTTGGACGACAAGGGCGGCTTCCGCGCCAAGGTGGGCTCGACGGAATACTTCGTATCCTATATCAAGTCAGGCAGCCTGGATTGGTATTATGTGGACTATGTGCCGATGCAGCAGATACTCAAGCCGATTACGAGCAGTCGCAATCTGTTCTATGCGTCTGTCGCTGTTCTCGTCGTCATGAGTGCGATTGTGCTGTTCGCGCTATATCGCAGCGTCCAGCTTCCGCTGCTGCAGCTTGTACGGGGAACCAACCGCCTGTCTACAGGAGATTTCTCCGTGCGCCTGAACTATTCAGCGAGCAAGGAGTTCAATCTGGTGTTCGTCCGCTTCAACATCATGGCTCAGCGCATCCAGGAGCTGATCGAGAATGTATACGAGGAGAAGCTAAGGCGACGCGAGGCGACGCTGAAGCAGTTGCAATCGCAGATTAATCCGCATTTTCTCTATAACTGTCTGTTCTATATTAAAAATATGGCCCGCTTGAAAAATGAGCAGGCGGTCGTCGCCATGGCACTGAATCTGGGCGAATATTTCCGCTATATTACGCGATCGGAGAATGATTGTGCGACGGTGCGCGAGGAGCTGAAGCTGATCACGAATTACCTGGAGATTCAGTCGCTTCGCCTGGAGCGGTTGAATTTCTCGATTGAGGTTCCTGATGAGCTATTGGATAAGACGATTCCACGGCTCACCCTGCAGCCGATCGTAGAGAATGCGATCCTGCATGGCCTGGAGCCGAAGGAGGAGGACGGCCAGCTCCGGATCTATGCGGAGTGCCAGGACAACAGCTATACGATCTATATCGAGGATAGCGGTGTCGGCATGTCCCGGGAGCAACTGGAGCAGATGAGGTTCAATCTGCGCAAGCCTCTGGATGAGAATATGGGCTGCGGAACCTGGAATGTCCATCAACGGATGAGCTATCTGTTCGGCGAGGAATCGGGTCTTACGTATAGCCAATCCTCACTAGGCGGCGTTAAAGTCGCCGTCACATGGCAAGACAATTCCAAGGAGTAGGTGAATGAAATGCTGCAATTATTAATCGTTGACGATGAACGCTCTGTCGTGGAGACACTGGCCGAGACGATTCCGTGGGAGGAATGCGGGATCAGCGCTGTCCATGAGGCGCTGTCCGGGACGATGGCGCTGCAGGTGATGGAGAACCATGCGATCGACATCGTCATGACAGATATACGAATGCCCGGCATGTCCGGGATTAACCTGATTACCGCGATTCGGGAGCGATGGCCGCATGTGCAGACGATCCTGCTCTCCGGCTATGCAGACTTCGAGTATGCGAAGCAGGCCATCACCCAGGGGACCTTTGAGTATCTGCTCAAGCCGGTTCGCGATGAGGATGTGATCGATTCGGTTACACGCCTCGTCAGGCGCATTCAGGAGAAGTGGGAGACGGCGGCCTCCTATCAGAAGGCGATGTACACGCTGCAGGAAAACCTGCCGTTGCTTCGCTCTACGATGTTGAACAAGCTGCTAACGGGCAAAACCTATTCCGAGTCCGCCCTCGCGGACAAGCTGAAGCTGCTGGAGCTGCCTTATGCTGAAGGCGATTCATTCGGCATGCTCATGATCCGTATGGAGGAGCATCTATCCGAGATGGCTGACAAGGACATGGCGTTAATGGAATATGCCATCTGCAATATTGTATGCGAGGTGATGCAGCCGCATTTCCATACCTGGCACACGCGGGATGCCCATGATTACATCATCGTGCTGGCGCGACCTACTGGCAAGGGCAATCCTACGAAGACGCTGCTGGAGCAATATGCTGCCCAGATCCAGACCAATGTCCAGCTCTATCTGAAGGGAGCAATCTCAGTGATGGTGGGGAGCTGGGGGCGATTCCCCCATCAGATTCGGGAGGTCTACGATCGTGCGGTCTGGTCGATGCGCAAAAAAATGGGACAGGGGCAAGGCTTGTTCGTGACAGCCTCCGATGAGCCAGAGGACGAGCCGACACATACCATTCGCTCGCTCTATGAGCCGCCAACGCTGCTGAGTCTGCTCGATGCGGGCCGCTTTGACGATGTGGAGAAAAAAATCCGGCACATCTTCGAGGAATTGCTGCATTCGAACGAGCATCATGATATTGCCGAGCAGATGATGGAAGTCTACCATGTGCTGGCCGGCGTGTTCGCCTACATCATTCATAAAAACGGCAAGCAATTGTCCGCAGTGCTCCCAGGCGAGTCCTACCGCTACTTCCAGGCGCCCAGCTACACAACGGCACAGCAACTGCTGGACTGGTCGATTCGCACCCTCCACCATATCCAGCAAGACGCCGAGCAAGAGCTGAAGGACAACCATAGCACGATCGTCCGCAGTGTCAAGAGCTTCGTCGACCGCAATCTCGCTGGCGATGTCTCGTTGCCTGCCATCGCCGATCATGTGCACCTGCATCCGGTCTATCTGTCCAAGGTGTATAAGGCCGAGACAGGCGAGGCGTTAACCGCCTATGTGTATCGCTTGCGGATGGAGAAGGCTGCCTTCTTCCTGCGAACTTCCGCTGCAAAGGTATTCGAGATCGCCGAGTTGATCGGCTACAACAACACGGCCTACTTCATTCGCGTATTCAAGAAGTTCTATGACATGACGCCGCAGGAATATCGCGACAGCTTGCCCGTGTAGGCTCAGGTGATGCCACGCATACTTCGCTCCCAAACCAAACAGCAGGCGCTTCCAGGACATGATGTCTCTAGAAGCGCCTGCTGTTATGATGTGTACGGTTTATTTACCGCTTACCGATTGATACCACTCGTTAACTTCCTTCGTGATCTGGTCTCCGCCTGCGGATTTCCATTTCTCTACAAAGGCATCGAACGAATCAAGCGGTGCTTTACCGTAAATAATCTGTGAGAAGGTGTCCTTCTCCATCTTGTCCAAAATATCGTTATTCATCTGCATCGTTGCTGTCGGAGCACCGGTGAACATGCTTGCAATGACAATATCCTTCTGAGCCATAACGATCTGTGACGCCTCGATCATCGGCTTCGGCACACTGTTCGCCAGCTTGATCTCGAATGGAGTCGTAGGCTCTTCGCCACGGGCAAGCTTCTCCAGCGATGTCATATTCAAGCTTGGAATACGCGCGCCGTCAAAGGTAATCGTGTACTTCTCAGGTGCGAAGCCGCCCGTATGCGCTGCATCTGTTGTCGGCTTGCCATCAACCATCACCCAGTCGTAGCCTTCAGCCAGGCCGTGCTCGAACTCGCCGCCTGCCTGCGGATTGGCAAAATTGTCGAACAGGTAGTTCTGATATTTAAAGAAGGCTTCCGGGTTTTTCATATCCTTGTTGATCAGAATTACGCCGTTGCCGTTAGGTGTGCCGCGACGGCCTGCTTGTCCATTCGGACCCGCAGGGATCGGATACGCCTTGTACTCCGCTTCCGGGTTATTCTTCTTCACATCCTCCAGAGGCCATGCCGGCATCCAGTACGGTCCTACGACAATTCCCGCACGGCCAGCGGTGAAGTCCTCTGACGCTTTCGCCTCGTCATATACGCCTGCTTCTGCAGAGATATAGCCCTTGCTCATCCAGTTCTGCAGTGTGCCCAGTGCCTGCTTCGCACCCTCGGTTACCGAGCCGTACTCCAGCTGCCCATCAGCATTTTTGTTCCACTGGTTCGGCATCGTGCCATAAGCGCCAAATACCCAGCCGGTATCGGACATCCAGGTGTTGATGAAGTTCTTGAAGCCAATCGCCAGACCAAATGTATCCTTCTTGCCGTTGCCATCCGGGTCCTGATTCGTGAAGGCCTCCATAATCTTCTCCAGATCCGCCAGCGTCTTCGGCGCTTCGAAGTTGAACTTCTTCATCCAGTCCTCGCGAATCCACATGACAGGGTCACCGTTGTAGGAATAGTCGAGAATCGGAATTCCGACCCGCTTGCCATCCTGCATATTCGGGTACCATACTGTAGGGTCCTCATTCATAGCCGCTTTCCACGTATCGCTGGCATATTTGTCAAACAGCTCGCCCGCGTCTACAAACTTGCCGGACTCGATCAGCTCGCGCACCAGATTGAAATCGCCACGATAAGCGATAACATCAGGCATCTCCGCATTGGAAGCCAGCGACAAGCGCAGCTTGTTCTCAAATGCATTGTTCGTGGATGGAGAAATCCACTGATTCTTCAGCTCAATGCCCAGCTTGTCCTTCGCCCATTGCACATGAACGTTGTTGTTCTGATCCTCACCGGACTTGAACTTTACATCCGGCCCCCATGGTCTCAGATACGTGAGTGTAACAGGCGGATCATACTTGCCATCCTTCATCGTCGCTTGCGAGCCGGCGCTCTCTGTATTTGTCGCCTGGTTCGGCTTGTCATTTCCCGAACCGCTAGTGCCACACCCGCTCAATACAGCGGTTACTGTCAACACACACGCCAGCAACATGCCGCCCATCCGTCTTTTTTTCGTTACGTTCAACTGCATTTCCCCCAGTCCGTGTAATATGATTACAACAACAATCATAATGAATTTATCCTATAACTGCCCATACTAACATTGCAACATTTATTGCATTTATTTAGGATGTTAAATATTGAATATCTACCTTTAATTTGTGCAATCGCTTTATTACCATAGCATAGACGAACACAAAAGCAGCCTCCAGGGGCTGCTTTTGCACGGCTTTGATCGAGTGTTCAGACACGCCTAGTTGCTCGTATATTTCACCCAATCGTATTCGGCATACAGCGGGTTCGCTCCGTTATACGAGCCGAGCCAGCTGTCCACGCCTACTCCATTCCAGATGTTCATCATAATGTGGCCTGGTGTTTTAGGAATATTTCTCGTTGCAGTATGCTTCAGCACCCCGTCTACATACCATTTGATATATCCTGGCTGCCAGTCGAAAGCATAGGTGTGGAAGCCCTGTGAGGCATCAAAGCCGAGATCAACGATCTTCTCATTGCCTCCTGCCCCATTGGTGAAGTAGTTGAATTGCACCTTGGTCGTATCCTTGCCGAGAAACTCAATATCAATCTCATCCCATTGCGTGCCATGGGCAGGGCCGGTGTAGGTGAAGAAGGAGGAGACAATGCCTGTATTTTTCGCCGGCTTCATCGACACCTCATAGAGTCCATACCCATACGTATTGTTGGAGCGGTATTCCCCGCAATCAAATTTATTGTAGGCAGAGCTCGTCAACCCGAGCTTCATGGTGCCATTGGAAAAGTTAACATTGTTTGCACGCCACGTACAATTAAACATGCCCCCATTCGAATAGCCGTTGGCCTTATGCCACGTGCCGGAATTAAAGTAAGTCAGTGGCTCCCAGAACACGTAAGCCGCAGATGCGCTCACAGCCAGCAGCAAGGAGAGCATACCGGTGGTTACCAGTGTTACCCATGTTTTCTTTTTCATGCTACACCTCCACATTTAATTAAGTGACCTGAAAGAGCTCCCGCGGTAAAACGCTTTCATTTCACTCTTCTATTGTAGCTATAAGAGAGGGGTTTCACTATAGCAATTTTAAAAGGAAGGATATTCAATTTTTAAGCAAAAACGACAATTTGGCGCTTCTCTCAAAAAAAGATTGCAAAATGAACCTAGTGTCATTTATATTAAATGAATCGCAGTTCATTTTACATCAAAGGAGCAGATAGGATGTCACCCAAGCTATCGGATCATCAGAAGGAGCAGCGAAATGTGCAGATTCTTCAGGCAGCCAAGCGAGTGTTTGGAGAGAAGGGCTACGGAGCTGCAACGTTGAAGGACATCGTCGAGGAAGCCGGAATGAGCCGGGGCTGGATTTACCTGTATTACCAGACCAAGGAGGAAATCTTCGAAGCACTGCTTGATCTGCAAGATGAGCAGCATGAACAGTATATTGAGGAGCTGATTCACTCTTCGTCATCGATATGGGAGGTCATAACCACCCTCTACTCACAGCAGCTTGAGGAGCTGCTTCGCGACCCCCTTACCGGGCTTCATTCCGCCTTCTATGAGTATTTCCTGGTTCGCTCACGGGACGAGGGGCGCCGTGCATTGCTGATGAAGCGCTATGACACGGGAATCGCCCGATTCGCAAGACTGCTGCAATTGGGAGTTGAACGTGGAGAATTCGCTCCGAATAGGGATGTCATGGACATCTCCAGGCTCGCAGCCTCCTATCAGGAGGGCATCACGACCCATGCCATCACGGTCGGGGCACACAACGCCAAGACCGCAATGCAGTTCGATGCGTTAACGGCATATCTGAACGTTCTGCTGCGGCCTGTACCCGCACCTGCACCTGTACCAGCATCTGAAGCAGCATCTGGATCACTGCATATCCCCACAGACGAGGAGAGCACGAAATGAACGCATTGTTTCGCAATCCAACGTTTCGCAAGCTATTCTTCGCCACCTTTACCTCACAGCTTGGAAGTGTAGTCGGCACGATGGCATTCGCCTATTACATGGTCGATCGGTTCAGTGAACAGCCATCGTATGCAACGCTAGCGGAGCTGATGTACTCGCTGCCCACTCTGGCCGTATTCTGGCTTGTAGGTGTCATCGCTGACCGATTCGACCGCAAGCATATTGCCGCCTACAGCGACTGGATTCGCGCCTTTCTGACGCTGCTGCTGCTGCTTGTGATCCATTATGATCTGTTGTTCGTCTGCTTTCTTATCCTGTTTTTGCGCAGCTCGATCTCGAAGTTTTTTGGTCCGGCCGAGATGGGACTGCTGCAGGGCAGTATTGGCTCCGAGCAATACGTGCAGGCCTCCGGGCTGAACCAGATCATCACGAGCATTTTTATGCTGTTTGGCATGAGCCTGGGGGCTACGGCCTATCATTTCATCGGCATTGAGGGAGCGCTCCTCATCGATATGTTCAGCTTCGTATTATCCGGCCTGCTGCTCTCCTGGGCAGACTTCCCGGACAATGCCCGCACCCCGAATGGGAGGCACCGAGCTCGCGACCTCCGCTTCTCGCTGGTCCTTGGCGACTTCTGGGAGGGGATTCGCTATATTGCCCACAATCGACTGCTGCTGGTGCTGATCAGCGGCTTCCTGTTCTTCGGCATCGTGAACGGCGTCTTCTCTGTCCTTCCGATCTTCGCTATGAAATATAAGCTCAGCCCTGACCAGTACGTCGTCCATTCCTCGCTCATTACGGTCTTTCTGGGTATCGGCTTTCTGGCAGGCAGCATCATGGGGCCGCTGCTCATCCGGCGCTTCACGCGAACGCCAATCCTGCTCATCGGTCTATTCCTGTCTAGCCTGCTTATCGCGGGGCTAGGCGCCGCAAGCCAGGTGGAGATTTACTTCACCCTGGTCCTTGTAGCAGGGATTGTGATCGCCCCGATTAATATTGCGCTGGGAAGCTGGCTGCCGGAGCTGGTGCCTCCACAGCAGATGGGACGAGTGAACTCGCTCATCGAGCCTGTCATGATGCTCGGCCACTCTATGGCGCTAGGAGCGATCGCGATCGCCTTCCCAGCATGGATCAGCGTTACCTGGCTTCACATTGCATTGGCGCTCTGTAACATGATGGTTAGCTTCTTATACTTGACCTTTCTCCCTCCGCTTGTCCGTGGTGCGGCGGGCTCCAAGGCCAAGCAGGCGGGTGCTATGGAAGCAAGGCATTAGGGCAAGCGCCTGATGAAGATCGAAAGACCCTCTCTGCTCTATTGAAGCTTGGCTGGCCCAAGGAGCAAGGAGGGTCGTAAGACGCGGCCCGTTCGTGTGCGTGTGCTCGAAGCGGCTGGCAGTCCGCATATTGGGGCCCTACGATTCGGCGATTCACTGTGCTGTTTTATGAAGCGTGATTCCATCCTCATCACAATCGATCTGTAGGAGGGCATTGTCCAAAATCCAGGCATCCGTGCGCTCAACAAAGAAGCGAATGCCTGCAATGGACTGCTCCCACACGGGGTCGATCGGGATCGCGTGAGCATTTAAGCCCACGGTGAAGGCGTCGGGCGCCCCTCCGGCATATTTGCCGTAGATTCTGACCTGCCCACTCTCCAGATCCCAGTCCCGCTTGAATGAATGAATGGCTTTATCGGAGACGACCAATGATTTCATTGCCAACCCTCCTCCCTTGCTTCTCAATCTAGGTTGTGTCTGAACACTTTGAACGGGTGTTCAGACACGCCCTAATCACACTTCTTCACTTCGCCGCGATAGCCGGCTATGCGGAAGCTGGCTCCGCATCCACAGGACACCTTCGCATTGGGATTATTCATGACGAAGCCGCCTGTCATCCCCATATCCGCATAATCGATCACTAGCCCTTCCACAAACCGGACTCGATCCTCATGCACACGGATGCTGAATTCACCTTGATCCAGTATGATATCTTCCGTATCGAGCTGCTCATCCACCGTCAGCGAGTAGGATAATCCGCTGCAGCCCCCTTCATCGATGCCTACTCTCAAGAACGCTCCGGGCAGGTCAGCCCCCTCGATAATCTCTGTTATTTTCCTTGCTGCTGCTTCGGTAACCTGAATCATAGCTCATCCCTCCATTTTACAGTGCGCATAGGCAAGACGATCCTCGCATCGGCTTACTTATTAAACATTTCACTTTATAAAGTAAGGGTACTCTCCGATTCTAACTTTGTCAACATTATTGTTGAAAAAGTGATTTATCCGCATAGCGCAGCATCATTTCCCGCAGCTTGCTTGCCATCTGCTCCCGCACCTGCTGAGGCTGGAGCACATGAGCATCCGTACCCAGACTGAGAAAAAAATGAACGGCCCATGATGTATAGGACAGGCTCATGTTGGTACGAATCTTCCCTGAACCATCTTCATAACGTTCCATCGCTGGCGCGAGCCATAGGTCGGACTGGCATCGTCTTACGCCCTCTGGCGTCAGGTCAACCTCAAGTACGAGCGGCTTGTCATCCTCGTCACGAGCTATCCATGTCTGAATACTCTCCTCCGCTATATCCAGCCTGCCACTCTGATCCACTTCAAGCTCCAGCTCCACTACCCGGTCAACCCGGAATACCCGATAATCCTCCGCAAGGAAGCAGTAGGCCTGGCAATACCATAATCCATTGGTTGTGTAGATGCCCAGTGGCTGAATCAAACGCTCGCGACTCGTTCCCCCTTCATAGCTTATCCTTATCAAGCGCTGCTCCAATGCCGCTTCCAGCATCTCCCGCAAAAAGGGCACCTCAAGCTCATGCGGCGGAACCCAGAACGAGAGTCTATGCTGCATCCGCTCGATCTTCCCCTTCAGCTCACTGGGCAAATAATGAATGAACTTGCGCAATGCGCCGTCCACTTCATTCTCAAAGGGCAGCGACTTGTAATTTCTCAACGATTGGCAAGCAAAAAACAAAGCCAAGGCCTCATGCTCTGTGAAGCTGATAGGCGGCAGTACCCTCTCCCGCAGCACTCGATACCCGCCCTTCGCTCCTACCTCGGAGTATAGCGGAACACCAAGCTCACTTATTTCCGACAGATCACGTATCATCGTCCGCCGGGATACCCCGCATTCGTCGGCCAGCTCCTGGATCGTAAATCTCCTGCGTTCATTCACCAACATGATTAAGTGGACGAGTCGTTGTGCTTTGTGCATAAGTGCTCCCTTGTTAGATATTTTCTGAATCATGCCACTATTTGTCACTATTATCCCTTATGCTTGTTGTCGAGGTCAATCTTGATGACTTATACCACACATTACATTTGGGAGGAACAAGGGATGAACAACGTAACATTGATCGGTCTGGGTGCCATGGGAGGCGCCATCGCGCACAGCTTGCTAGAGCGGGGATACGCCGTAACGGTATGGAATCGCTCCGTCGAGAAGGCTGAACCGTTTGTTAGCCAAGGAGCTATACTGGCTCCAACCGCCTCCGCCGCGATTCACGCCAGCAGCGTCTCAATCATCTGTGTATCGGATTATGAAAGCTCGTATGAGATACTCGCTACGCCGGAAGTGGAGAGCCGTCTGCAGGATCGCACCCTGCTTCAGCTCACGACGGGAAGCCCAGAGCAGGCGCGGAATCAAGAAGCATGGGCTCGCTCCCACGGAGCCAGCTATATCGATGGAGCCATCGCCGCATCACCAGGCCAGATCGGCAGCCCGGAAGCAACGATATTCACCTCAGGCGCTCGGCATGCCTTCGATGCCTGCCGACCGATCCTTCATGCTCTGGCCGGCAATGTGCCCTATTACGGGGAGCAGGCTAGTGCTGCGGCTTCCGTAGATCTGGCGTTTCTCTCCTACCTGTTCGGCTCCTATATCGGCTTCTTTCATGCCGCTCGCATCCTCGAGTCGGATGGCCTTCGCGTGGATGACTTCGGCTCCATGATTGCCCAAGTCTCCCCTATGATGGGCGCCGTGCTGCAATACGAGAGTGAGGTCATTCAGCATTCCAACTACGACACCCCACAAAGCTCGATCGAAATGTCGATGGTGACGGTTAATCTGCTCATGGAGCAGGCGCGGGAACAAGGGATGAACAACCAGTTCCCTGCATTCCTTCAGGACCTGTTCCATCAAGCCCTTCAGGCAGGCCTCGGCAAGCAGGATGTGGCCGCACTTGTGAAGGTGATGCGCTAGCACCTGCTGCCAAAACAGAAGATACCTGTTAAAAAACTGTCCGACCAGCGAGTTTTAAGTAGGACAGCCTCAACTGGAGCAGCCCAAGAATGCTATAACAACATTCCTGGGCTGCTCCTTCAAGCTATCCTTCCATCTTATATCTCACACGCCGCCTTGAGGGAAGCCTCCCTGACTTCCTCCACATCAATCGTGTAGCTGCATCTGAAGGAGAATATAAACCCGTCCTCATAAGACGCTGCAATATAGTTAAACAACGATTGGAGCGGCAGCGGATTCGGCTGCACGACGGTATCGTCGTAGTTGTCCTGCACCGCCCCCTTCCTTCAACAGCTCCAGCCGAGCATTGGCAGAGCGCATATTCTGATCCGGCTGCACACCCTCCGCCCGGAGAATCCGCGCCAGCTTGTTAGCGCGCTCATTCAGCTCGCCATAGGTCAACTGCTGTTCCCCGAGCACGACGGCCAGATGACCTGATCGGCGTTCCACCTGCTCCTCGAACAGGTGACAGATGGATGAGTTCCGCTGCTGGATGCCAAGCGGATTCGACACATGAGCATTGATCTCCATTAGGAAGACCTCCAGTACAACAGCTCCGCTGATGGAATATCTTGCAGCGCGGGCAGGAAAGGCTTGTCGTTGTCCACATACAGCTCCGTATCGAGATAGTACAGCTTCTTATGCTCCAGACACTGCTGGATGTACGACTCATTCACGATGCTCTTGTCCTTGACATTAGCAGCGAACGCCTGGAGCTTGGGGAGCGCGGTCTGTTGATAGTCGAGCCATGAATGGTGGAACCCGGCTGGCTCCTCCAGACAATAGATGTCGTGATAGAGTCCCTCTGCAATTCCCTTCTTCCTGAGATAGTCCCCCGAGAAGGGCATGCTGCGGAAGAATCGTCCGGTCATCGCAAACACCCGATAGCTCCAATGCGGCGCACCGTGATTGGAACGGCAGAACAGATTCAGATAAAAGACAGAATAGTGCATTTTAATCGTAATAATCTGACGCCGCTTCACCTCCGAGACGATCCGGTCTGCCATCCGGCTGTCGATGATCTCATCGAAATCTGCCAAAATAATGACATCGTCATCCTCAATCTGCTCGCGCAAAATCTCCGAACACCGGCTCCGCTGGTACGCCTCGTTATAAAATGCGCTGTTGTAGCTCAGCAAGCGCCAGTACCAGCGGTCAAAGTTCGCCGCCTGGCATGTCTCCCGGTTGAAATACAAGGCATGCCGTTCCGGCTGACGAAACACAGGGTCGGCGTGCAGCGTATGGTACACCACCTTCGAACCGACATTCTCCGGGTCGAAGTTCCATGGCTTGTCCGCAAAGCTGTAGGTTTTATTCGCCTCCATGACATGCAGCTCGTCGATCCACCTGGCATTCTCCCTCAATTTGATCTCCGCCACCCGATTCTCATTGAAGAACGGGCAATATTCATAGATTTTCATGCTCGAAGCTCCCTTCTCCTATCGTTGTGAGTGAATGAACCTTGAGGCATGGATGCACTGGCGCAAATGTGCCGCGTATCGGCGCATCAGCTCTGCCACTGTTGCCTCCCCGTAGTGCAGCGTGCTGTAATAACAGGTCAGGCTCAGGCTGTCCCTCCTCAAGCAAGCCGTCATATTCAACCAATAGGCTGAAGGATTATCGGGCGCATTGGTATGGCCATAAGGCAAGCTTAACGGCTCATGGAAGTCATCGGCTTGCCACGCGATTTCCTCGGATTGATAATGGAACAGCATGCGGCTGCTATCGGCGAGCGGCTCCGCTTCCGGGTGAAGCTGCGGTACGATATACCGCAAGGCCAGGTAGTCCATTCCATCATGCGGAATCTGTTGCAGCATCGCTCTGACCTGCTCCAGCACCGCCGCCCCGTCACCTGCAAGCTCCCGCTCTCCGATGCGGAGGCGCACCGGGTATGCACCTGCGAAAAATCCGACCGTGCGGTATAGCGATAGATTCGGCAGGAAGGATTCGCGCTGGTAGGACATCAGATGCAGCAGCAGATCCGATTGCCCTGTCAGGTCATAGCAGGTCTGTGCCCATACCGTGAGCAGCACCCCAAGAGGACTCGTCTGCTGTTCAGCCGCATATTCCTTCAGGGCTCTGACTTGCTCGCTGCCCTCCAGCAGCTCCACGGTGATCGTGGCCATCTGACTGTGAAGCGGCCATGCCTCCGTATCCCGGTCGGTTCGCAGCAGTTCTCCGCCCGCAACGACCTCTCTCCAGTAGGCCTCCACCTCGCCTGGAATGCCACTAGCTGCATAGTGCGTCAGCTCCTCGCACCAATCGCCGTAGCTGCTGCCTGCATCTGCTTCCCCATGATGTGCTGCCTCATGCTGTGCTCCCTCATGCTCCCATCCCGATTCATTGAATAGTGCCAGATCCTCCAGAATAATCTTCAACGACATGCCGTCACAGATCGAATGATGGAACAGGAGCAGCAATACTTGTCCACATCCGCTCCCGTAATGCTCAAACAATACCGCTCTCCACAATGGACCGCTCTCCAGGTTGAGCTCTTGCTGAAGACGGACACAGCAATTGGAGATCACTGTATCATGAGAAGTCTCCTCCCGCAGATCGATGCAGGTCAACAACTGATCGCTGTCAAGCTCCTGTTCGTATTGGTACCACTCCCCCTGCTCCGAGCGGGCGAAGGTCAGCCGCAAGGCCGCATGTCGCTGCACCAGAAGCTGCAAGGCCCGGCTCAGCTCTTCGCGGGTCACGGTTCGCTTGAGCAGCCCCATGTAAGGGAAATTGAACAGATTGAGCTCCTTCAAGTCTCGGGTGAAGAACCGTCTTTGCACGGCCGATAGCGGGAATCCATCATGGGGGTACGTCCTCAGCGCCGATGACCCTCGTTGGGCATCTGTACCGATAACGCCGGCCCCCGGCGACTCTGCTCGCGCCTCGCTCAAGGAGCGAGCCAGCCGTTCGATCGTCTGCTCCCGCATAATCTGATTGACCGTCACCGTATGCCCGTTCTTGTGCAGCATGCTGACGATACGCAGCGCATGGAGCGAATGCCCGCCAAGCGCATAAAATTCCTCATCCTTGCGTATGGAAGCAAGCTTCAATACATGACGCCAGATCAGCTCAAGCTCTTGCTCCAGGTCTGTCATGAATTCAAGAGCAGGGTCAGCTCCATCGCGGAGTTGTTGCGCCTCCGGCAGCGGAAGCTGCCTCCGATCTACCTTGCCATTGACCGTCAGCGGTAAGGAAGCCAGCTCCACATACCGGTAAGGCAGCATATAGGCCGGGAGATGTCTGGCCATATAGGCCGAGATGGCATCCCCCTGCTCCTTCGCTTCAGATGTATAGTAGGCAATCAAGCGAAGCTCTCCCAGCAGCTCGCGGGCGAGTACAACCCCTTGCTTGACTGCAGGCGAGTTGTTAAGCCGGTACTCGATCTCCCCAAGCTCGATCCGATTGCCCCGAAGCTTCAACTGGCCATCTCTCCGCCCGATATATTCGATATTACCGTCCGCCAGCCATCTACCGCGGTCGCCTGTCCGGTACAGAACCAGGTTCCTCCCCTTATCCCGATCCTCAGCAGAGGCATACTTGTTCGGAACAAATACCTCGCGCGTCAGCTCCTCCTGTCTCCAGTAGCCGCGTGCGACGCCATCTCCTCCTACGCAGATTTCACCGACAGCGCCGATAGGCAGAGCATCCCCCCTGGCATTTAGAATATAGCAGGTCGTATTGCTGATCGGTCTGCCGATCGGGATATGACGCTCTACAGGGAGCTCGAACCCGCGATGCTCATTGCCACGCTGCACCATCTCGGGATGCTCACTGCCTTGTTGCTCACTGCCTTGCTGCTCCTTGCCTTGGACCCCATTGTCAGGATACTCAAGCAGATAGCTGGTCGAGAAGGTCGTGTTCTCCGTCGGGCCATAGACATGCAGAATGCGCAGCGCAGGGTGTGCGAGACGCAGACGCCAGATCAGCTTGACCGATAGCGTCTCTCCGCCTACGAGCAGCGAGCGAAGCCCGGCAAACATCGTGACATCCTCCTCGATCCACTGATGGCATAAGGCCGTGCTGAGCCATAACGTGTTGATGTCCCATGTCCTCATCCGCTGCTTCAACAGAAGGAGATTCAATAGATCATCCTTGGATACGACAAACAAGCGCCCCCCGTTCAGCAGCGTGCCCCATATCTCGAAGGTTGAAGCGTCAAATACGGGCGAACCGGTATAGAGCAGCCTCATATGCTCGGCAAACGGGTAATAGTTCGTATTCTTCACCAGACGGATAATGCTGCGATGCTCCACCATCACCCCCTTCGGTCTGCCTGTTGAACCTGACGTGTACATCAGGTAGGCCAGATCAGCGGCAGTCGCTCGTGCAGCGCTGTTGTCCTCGTGCTCTTGCTCCACAGGAGCGTCAACGGCGAAAGCCTCCGCATAGATCAGCTTCAAGCGATGACCTTGTCCCGCCTCGATCACACGTTCCGTCTCGCTGCGCAGAGTGATGATCGTCTCCAGCCCCGCATCCCGGATCAGATCACGAGTACGTTCTATCGGGACATCGGGGTCTATCGGCACATAAGCACAGCCGGACTTCAGGATACCGAGAATGGCAACGATAAATTCGAGAGAACGCGACAGATAGACACCAACATATTGACCGTGATTCACTCCCGCCTCCACAAGGAGGCGTGCCGCATGCCGGGATAATCGGCTCAAGCTCTCATACGTGAGCGTCTGATCATAAGCGATGACGGCAGGCTGGTTCGGGCGTAGCTGAGCCTGCTCCTCGAACAGCTCGGCTACGGAGCTCTCCCGCGGATATTCGGTGAAGGTACGGTTCCAATCGTAGACGATACGCCTGTGGTCGTCCTCGGACAGTAGCGAGATGTCGCAGACCGCGCCATCAGGATGCTCGACCGCAGCATACAGCACGTGATGCAGATAGGCTGTCAGCCTGCGAACCGCGTCTTGCTCCATTCGCTCTGCATCATAGATCAGCTTGATCGTTACTTGCTCTCCATCGCTGGCAATGGTGATGGTGAGCGGATAATTCGTTTTCTCACGCTCCTCCATCCCCATCATTTGAAGCTCACCTGCAGGCTGGCGATAGTCGTTCACATAATTCTCGAAGGCTACGATACTGTGAAACAGCGTGGAGCTCTGCAGGGCACTCCAGCTCTTCAATTCCGTCAGATTCACATAGCAGTAATCGTTCAGCTTGTGAATCGTATGATGAAGCTCCTGGACATAGCGAGTGACAGAGAGCTCAGTGTCCCACTTCATAACCAGCGGGAGCGTGTTAATGAGCAGTCCGGTGATCCGATCCGCTGCAGGCAGGTCCGAGCCACGACCGGACACAACCATGCCGAATACCGTCACCTCCACATCATGAAGCACCTGCAGCACCTTTCCCCAGGCGAACTGCACCAATGTATTGAGCGTTATTTGCGCTTGACGCACATACGCCGCGACGCGTCCGGTAAAGTCTGCGTCCAGTTGCAGCGTCTCCACCTGCTGTGTGCGGATCGGCTGGTGCGCATCGAAGCTCTGGCCGCTGCTGTCCATGGGCAGCGGTGTCGGCTCGGTGAGCTCGGCCAGGTAGGTTCGCCAGAACTCTTCGGCCTCTGTTCGATCCTTCGAGATCAGCCACCGTATATAGGGCTCGAAGGAGAGGGAGGGATTACGCTGAGGCGCTATCGCCTGCTCGGAGCAGGCATATAGGTCATGAACACGGTTCAGCAGCAGCGGAAGGCTCCATCCGTCTAGCACGATATGATGGTAGCTCCAGACCACCGTCCATTCCTCCGCACTATTCCGCAGGAGCGCAAGGCGGTGCGCAGGCTGCCGCAGATCGAAGCGGCGAGCACGATCCTGCGTCATCCACCGCTCGTAGCAGGCATGCTGCTGCTCCTGCGTGAGCGAGCTGATGTCCTCCACTGTCCAGCTTAGCTTGGCGTGCTGAACGATGCACTGAACCGGCTCATCCAGCCCTTCCCAGACAAAGCAAGTGCGCAAGCAATCATTCTCATCCATGACGCGCTGCCACGCTTCCAGGTAACGATCGGCATCGAGCTGCCCCTTGTATTTCCAACTGCATTGCACGACATATTGGTCAGAGGACACATGATCGAGATAATGGAACAAGAGCCCTTGCTGCATCGGACTTAACGGCAGCACCTGATTCAGACCATGGAGCCCGTGATTGTGTACGATCTGAGCCAGCGATTGTTGATTCAGCGACACGAACGGGAAATCGCTTGGCGTATACCCTGCCATCTCTTGGCTCGCACAGTGCTCAGTGACCAGCAGCAGATATGAGATGAAGCTTTCGGTCAGGCGGGCAATCGTCGCTTCCTCGTAATGGCGCTTAGCATATTTCACATACAGATTCAGCTTGCCCTGAATGATGGAGCAGTTCAGCTCCAACAGACTGGTGCCGTGATTTTCGGGAGAGCTATGATCCTGTGCGGCATCCCTCGTGAAGCGGAGCCACTGGCCAGCTTCCTCATCTCCCCCTGATTCCGCAGAATCGAACTGACCGAGATAGTTGAATAACGCCTGCGGCTCGGCACCTGTCAGCGAGGCTCGCACCTGCTCCGAGGAATGGCAATACCGCAGAGCACCGTAAGAGATGCCATGGTCAGGGATTCGGCGTAGCTGCTCCTTGACGGATCGGATCATATTGCCTAACGAACGGTCTGTCGGCATCTGGATACAGACAGGAAACATCGACGTAAACCAGCCCACCGTTCTCGTGATGTCCCGATCCGATACACAGTGCTCCCGTCCATGCCCCTCCAGCCGAAAGGCAACCGTATCCAGCCCCGACCAGGCGGACAGCATGAGCGTCCATGCTGTAAGCAGCAGGTCGTTGATTCGGGTATGGTAAGCATGAGCGCACTGATGCAGCAGACGGTGGGTATCGCTTGCGGACAGCGTTGCCACGAGCTCCGGCGATTCCGAGCAACTGCTGCGGTCTGCCCTATAATCGACCGGCAACGAGAAGGCGTCCGCTTGCCTCAGCACCTCCATCCAGTACGCCACATGGCGGGTCGTTGCTTCCCTGGATGCATACTCCATGATGGCTGCCTGCCACTGCTTGAAGGAGCCGGGAACCGGAGGCAGCCCGGCGCCATAATAGAGCTGAGCCAGGTCTTGCAGCAGGATGCGCCAGGACACCCCGTCGATGACGAGATGATGAACCGTCAGAAACAGACGGAGCCGACCGTCAGGATGTCCCTCGATTCTTCCGACACGTATCATCGTACCCGACTCGTAGTCCAGCTCCCTGTGCCACCGTGCGCAGATGGCGGCAATCTCCGTATCCGCTTCCTCAGCCTCGCGAATCGTGTAGGAGGCTACCTCCACACTGACATCTCTCCGGTATCGCTGCACATACGTATCCCCGCTTCGCAGGAATTGTATCGCCAGCTCCGGGTGCCGCCGGATCAACTGATTAACAGCAAACTCCAGTCTTGCAGCGTCACAATGGCTGAGCACCAGCATATGGGACTGATTGAAATAATGCGGCTCCTCAAGCCGCTGCTCGAAGAACCAATGCTGGATCGGCGTCAGCCCGAATTCGCCCTCCCGATCATCATCCTGCTCCTTCGGCTCATGATCGCTCTGCCAGACGGCTACAGCCGCCAGCTTCCTGACGCTCGGATGCTCCGCCAGTTGTCTGGGGGTGATGAGGATGCCCTGCTCTCTCGCCATAGACACCAACTGAATAGCAAGGATCGAATCTCCCCCGACCGCATAAAAGTGATCTCGGACGCCGATATTTTGCCGTTTAAGCAACTGCCGCCAAATCTCCAGCAGCCGCTGCTCCAGCTCGTCTGCTCCCTCTTCGATCTCCGAATGCGCTGCCATTGCCTCCATCGCCATCGGATGCGGAAGCGCGAGCCGGTCTATTTTGCCGCTGGTATTCAAGGGGAAAGCCTCAAGCCGGCAAAAGGAAGCAGGAACCATATAAGCTGGCAGGACGGTGGTCAGATGCTGGATCAATGCGCTCTCCTTGAGCTCGGCAACGGATGTGTAGTAAGCCACAAGCTTCTGATGCTGTCCGTCGTGCCACGCCATAACCAGGCATTGCCCGATTCCCGGATAGCTTCGAAGCTGATTCTCGATCTCTCCAAGCTCTATGCGATAGCCTCGAATCTTGACCTGATCATCACTGCGACCCAGATAGATGAGCTCCCCGTCCGCCGTCCATCTTACGATGTCCCCGGTTCTGTACAGCCTCTGACTCCAGGGAACAAGACCGTCCCCCATCACAAGCTCCTTGTGTACGAAGCGCTCCTTCGTCAGCTCTTCCCTGTTCAAGTAGCCTCGGGCCAGCCCGATACCTCCCACCCATAACTCGCCGGGAACGCCGACCGGAACAGGATTCCCGGCAGCATTCAGTACGAACAGATGTCGGTTGGATACAGGCTTGCCGATCGTCACCTCTACGCCCGGCTTGCAAGTCGCAACCGCACTAATAATGGTCGCTTCCGTCGGACCATATGCATTCATGAACAACCGCTCCCGGCCCCACGCCATCACAAGATCAGGCGAGCAAGCCTCTCCTCCTGAGATGATCAGTCGCAGGGCAGGCAAGTCCCGCTTGGTCATCGTCTTGATGATGGAGGGCAGCAACAACGTGACATGGATATTTTTGTGCGCCAGTATTTCCGTCATATCGGCATAAGGCGGAAGCTCGTCATCCGCCAGCGCCACGACCGTTCCACCGCTCGCTAACGTTCCGAGCCACTCAAAAACCGAGGCGTCGAAGCTCATCGAAGCAAATTGCGTCATCCTTGTATTCGGAGTCAGACTAAGCCTGTCAATCAAATAGGGTATTAATGCAACAAGCCCCTGATGTTCAATCAACACGCCCTTCGGCTTCCCCGTGGAGCCGGACGTATAGATGACATAGGCCAGATCGCTTGGCTGAACCTGAACGCCCACATTCTCATCTAACCCTCCATACTGTGCAAGACACTCGTCAACACATATCATCTGTGACTGCGCCAGTCCGATCTGATGGATCATCGGCAGCAGCATCGCTGCTAATCGACGAGTGGTCAGGATCACTTGCGATTGTGCATCCTCCAGAATGAACCGAATCCGTTCCTCCGGGTAGGCGGGGTCCACTGGCAGATAAGCGCCCCCGGCCTTCATCACGCCGAGTATGGCGGGCAGCACATCTGCGCTTCGATCCATAACCAGGGTTACCGGGATTGCTTGCAGTTGCTCCAGCCCCCCAACCGCCAGGAGCGTATCCCTGATTATACGGGCAACACGGTTCGCCCTACGGTTCAGCTCCGCGTAACTAAGCTTCTGCTCACGGAACTCCACGGCGATGGCCTCCGGCGTTCGGGCCGCCTGTTCCTCGATGAATTGATGAACGGTCTTGTGCCTAGCGTAGGCCTTGTCCGTCTCCAGCCATCTCAGGAGCTGCTCACCTTCACTTGCCGTGAGGAACGGATGCGACAGCACTGGCTTCTCTGGGTCGCGTACTATACCGCTCAACAGAACTCGGAATTGTCCCCCGAGCGCAGCGATCTGCGCTTCATCGACATTTCTTCGATCATACAGAATCGTATACCCCAGCTCGCCCTGGCGGTACTCATACACGAATTGGATCATCGGCTGGCTCAGCTCGCCCCCGGCGAGGCTGCTGAATGGACTCCAGCGCGCTTGTACGAGACCCGAGAGGCGACCTCCCTCTGACAGCATCGTGTCGATCGCCTCTGTTGTGTCTATCTTGCTCATCGTGCTTAGTGTGTCTAGCGTGTCTACGGAACATGCTTCAGCTCTATTTCTATCATCCATCTGCGTCTGCACTCGATGAACCAACTCATAGCACTGATCTTCACGGTGTATGGATAGTAGAATCGGATCATGCTGAGTACAGGCCGCCTCTGCTACATCTGGTAACATACAATGCCAGACGGCTATCTCATCATCATGAACATAATGAGCATGCAGGACAGACCACATCGTCGTCAGGAATGAAGCCATACACAGCTCATGTTGGCGGATAAGTAGCGTCATAGCCGAGACCGTGCTTGCCTCCAAGCGAAAGCTCAATCCGGCACGCTCACTCTGACATTGATCTGGTTCCTCATTCATGGACGATGGCGGCAAGCCTCTCCTACTAACTTCGACAGCTTCAGACAGACCATGCCGACTATTTTTTGCAAATACAGTCACTATTCAACCCCCTTCTATTAACATGAAAAAAATAAGTATTAAAGAAAATTATACCATTATAGAAAACATAAGCCTATCAGAACTTTCGTTCGAACACTGCTTATTCCATATACGATCTAAGATATTGAGAGAGCAAGCTATGATGTGAGGCGAAGCTATCCTCATCCAATACCGACCGCGCTTCGTAAATCCCTCTTGAATATGTAACTCTAAGGTGATAATATGAGTAGTATAGGTTACATATTGAAGGAGGGGATGAAGTTGGCATCTGAAGTTACACAGTTGGAGAAGAACAGGGGACAATTCATCAAAAGAAGTCTGATCGGTTTTGCAGTATGGCAGCTAGCCTATTTGTTCCACTATCTGCATGTATTCACCCTTGAGTTCATCACCATCATCGTGACCACGATTTCACTTATTGGTGCGATAGTATGGGCATATTACCTTGTAAAGATTGTCCTGTTATCTGTTCGCATGCAAAAGCAGCGTCAACTGGCCATTTCATTGAACAATGAGTACTATCAATTGCTCCGATTGAAGAGCTTTGCAGCAGGCTTTTGGATATTGCTCGTGGCGATCGGAGTTTCCCTTGTACTCGGCTTATACGTTGAATTGAATCCCCGGCTTGTGCTGCATGTATTGCTCGTCATTGGGGTCATCGGCGCGCTAGCCGGATACTTGATTGTGGACAAGGATGAGGCTCTCGACGATGAGTGAGGAACTTCTGGAGAATACAATCAAGGTGCAGCGAGCCAGGCTGAAGCTGACGCAGGAACAGCTCGCAGAATTGATCGGGGTGACCCGCAAGACGGTGAACACGATTGAGAATGGCAAATTCATACCAAGTACAGTACTAGCCATTAAGATGGCAAAGGTTTTAGGAGTTTCGGTCGAGGAATTATTTATTCTGAAGTAACATAGGACGGGATGCCGCTTGCGGCATCCCGTCCTGCTGTCATCCACATCGGAGCATCTCGTATGGAGTCAAAAAAGCAGCCCTCCGGCTGCTTCAATTGTTGAATTTACTCAGATTACAAGCCACTCACTCGTGCTTACTGGTGAATACGTCCAGATCCTGATCCGCTTTCGATTGATTGCATTCATTGCAGGCACAGACAATGTTAAGCGGTGTGGTGTGTCCGCCCTTGGCGCGGGGAACCAGGTGGTCGATCGTATCGCCATATTGACCGCAGAAGTAGCAGGTGTAAGCATCACGCTCCAGAATCAGCCGCCGGAACTCCTTGTTCGCATAGATTCTCCTGATCGTATGGGGATTGACCATGACCGCGGCACGCTCTCGGACAAGAATAGCAGCCAGCTCCAGCTCGATCTCCTGATACCAACTGCGACCGTTATCCGTCTTGCCGCGCATGCGAATAAAACCGCCGCGAGTTGGTCTAAGGCCAGACGCATCCGCCTCCTTGTGCTCCGCTAATGGCGGAAGCGCCTGGCTGTGCTGTCCAGCTCTGCGCACGCTGCGTGTCGCTAGCGGCTGCTGTGGCTTGGCCTTGTCGGATGGGGTGGCTCGCTTGCTTCTCCGCTTCCGTTTCCGCTTGCGCTTGCGTTGAGGCTCAGATACGGCTGTACCGCCCTGCTCTAAGCTTGATACGGAGAGCCGCTCGGCAGATTGCTCCGGTGGCGCAGCTTCATCCCCTCTGCTCAAGGGCGGCTCCACATGGACGCTCTGCAGCGATGCTTCTATTGAGTTCAGGCGGCGGCAGTCCCGGCATGTGCCGCGACGCTTGCCGCCGCTTCGTCTGAGAAAATGAGGTATAGGTTTGGCCTGCCCGCATGCAATACAAATCTTGTGTCCTGCGGCAGGCTCCCCTGTTGTTTGTTTACGCATCATACCTATAGTATACCACGCCGTCAGGAATTTGACTTCCTTAGCGTTAGTCGGAAAAAGACGTCTAGATACAACTTGAGATGAAAAGCATGATAAAATAAAAAGAAGTGCGTCACAATCAATATTCTGAACTATTCTTTTATTACGAACGACCGTTATCATAATGTGTTTCATCTGAGGGAAGACCATACGGGAATCGAATTGAGCGACGATATTGAAATCCATTTCTTGGAATTAACCAAGCTGGATAATCATGCACTGCCGATGGAGGGCGGGTTGATCAACTGGTTAATGTTCTTGAAAGGAGCCGACAAGTCAAATTGGGAGGTGCTTCAAATGAACGAACCTACATTAAAAAAAGCGATGGATACGCTGGAGTTTCTAAGTCAGGATCAGGAAGCCCGCCGTCTGTATGAAGAGCGGCAAAAATATTTGCATGACGAAGCCTCCATGATTGAATGGGCAACAGAACGTGGGATGAAGAAAGGGTTGGAGAGAGGGCTATCCGAAGGCTAAGCCAAGGGGGAACGAAACAAGGCCATTGAGATGGCGAGGAACCTGCTTGCCATGGGCGTGGAGATCGAGGTTATCGTTAAGGCAAGTGGGTTATCTGAGTCTGAAGTCAGATCGTTGAAGTCCGTTGAATAGCTGTCTGTCCTCCCACCAGAATAGCTCCCATAGAAGACATAGCAAAGCCGCTAAACACTCGGAACCCCTTGTGATTAGCGGCTATTACTGTATGGAAGAGCTAGTCTTCGTTGATCTTGATCAGCTTGCGCGGGCCTTGCTCCTTCTCACCGTACCAGACGAGCGCATCTGCTAGAACATCCATAATACGAGTAAAGCTTTCCTTGTCTGCCTCGGAGATGGTGTCTGCATACTTGAAAATCTCATCAAAGCAAAGCTCGCGTACAAATGCCGTGTATCGGGCATATACCTCGCGCCCTTTTGCCGAAGGCTTAACGTAAATGTCCTTGCGGTTGCCGCTTAGATGATATTTCTCAAGCAATCCCTTCTCCATTAGATTTTTTACATTTTTGGAGAAGGTGCTGCGACTGACCCCAAGACGAGACGCCATCTCGGACATCTTCTCTTCCTGATCCTCAGCTTCCAAAATGTATTCCAGCGTCTGAATCTGCGCGGCGGAGAACATAACGTCCGTGCCGTAGCTGCGCTGTAGCTTGTACGTGTTGGAATAGGCGTTGCCATACTTGATAATCTTCTCAATTAAAGCCCGATGGTTGCCCATCCAATCCAATTTCATCGGTAATCCCTTTCATCCTCATAATCTCTATTCTAATGTACCGAAATTAGAGATGTTTTTCAATCCAGGTAATGGCATCCTCAATGACCTCATCACGAGCCGTTTCATTGAAAATCTCATGCATGAGATGCGCGTAAATCTTCAGCGTCTTATCTGTGGAAGCAATGTCGCCGTAGAATTGACGTGAGTCGAGTTCACTTACCAGCCCATCGTTCGCTCCATGCAGGACAAGAACCGGCTCTACAAATTGCTGGGCATGCTCCTTCAACCACTCCACGCCGTAGCCCAGGCAATTAAATAAGTCTACAGAAATTTCCTTCTCCACCAGCGGATCATTGGCGTAAGCGGTCACAACCTCAGGAACACTGCATACACCGTCGCCCAGCTCATTCGGGAAGTAGGTGCCCGGTGGTAGATCCATCGGCAATTCGCCAGCCACCTTGGTATTGTAGCGGGTCAAAGCTCCAGACAGGACGATCCCTCTGACCTTGCCTGGATACTTGGTTGCGAAGGAAGTCGTCGCAAACCCACCCATACTGTGCCCGATGACAAACAACGGGAGCTCGCCGCTCTCTTGCAGAGCCGACTCGACAACCGCATTGACATCATCAATCATCTGATGGAAATCACTGTAATATACCTTCTTCCCTTCCGATCTTCCATGACCGCGATGATCGAAGCGGAATACGTTGAGTCCACGCGCATTCAGCTTATCCGTCACATAATCATAACGCCCGGCATGCTCACACAGGCCATGAACAATGACCACTGCCCCCTTCGCATCCTGGACAATATTTTTGCTGTAATAAAGCTTGGTGCCATCAAAGGATTCAAGCGTAGTCTCGATGAAATTCATAGGTTACCATCCCTTTCGCTATGCCCAAGCGTCCATCAGGCGAGAAGCCTGTTGCGTTGAGCGCATGTAGTATGTTTGGCGCTACACCTTATTCTCAATGAATTTCGTATTCACTGAAAATAATATTGTTTCCTGTAGAAATAATATAACATCCGTTTTGCGATTTGTCCACGATGAATTTGAAGCGTTTACATAAAAATATAGGGTACGTGCTCTACTGAGCTTGCACGACTACGCTATCCATAGCAGCAGCCTTGTTATCTACTGTGAATGAGACTGCGGCTAGCCTTATAAAGGCATCAAGGAGGATTTTGGAAGGTTCTGTCGAATCGTACTATTTGCCTACAAACATCCATTAGGAGGGTACAAAAGAAATGCAACGCGATACCAGAAGAACGACTCTCAATCCGACCAATAGGTCAATGCCCGCCCAACAGGCTAACAGAACGGCTAGCGGGCAAGCAAGAGTCGCTAGCCCACAAGCCGTCAGCCAAGCAGGGAGAGCGGCCGGTCAGCCTCAGCCTACCCATCATGTTCATGCCGTTACATGCCGCAAATGCAAGTCACAGCAGGTCGTAGCGAATAAACGGGGATACAGCTTCGCCAATATGTTCAAGACGCTTGCGATTATGATTCTGATCGGTATTTTACCTATTGTCTTGACCAGCTTCGCCTTTGTCTCCAGTACAAGTGACAGTTTATACGCACTGCGCCAAGTATTCAGCTCATTGGGGATGTTATCCCTTTTTCTATCGCTACCATTAGGGATTATAGTTGGGTTTGCTGGAAGAAGCGATATTGTAAATGGCTGTATGAATTGCGGCTTTAAATGGAGACCTGCTAAGAAGAAGTAAAGGTGATAGGCGGGCGAAATTAGGATAGAGTTACTAGGATGCGTCCTCAAACCGAGGGGAGCAGATGTTGCCGAATTTTCGTTCCGGGCAAGGCGCTTGCTCGCAGGCGTACCGGGGTACGTCAAGAGAAAGTAATGCAGCACGGGGCGAAAAGGCGGTGAAGGATGCCCTTGAGCGGGTTGGTCCGCGGCATTTCTCTAGGTAGCCGCTTCTTTGAAAGCTAAATAAAATAATAGTTTGAAAAATATGTTAATTTATATATAATCAAGATACATTATAGCTCTCCTACTTCATGCAGAAAAATTCAATCGAACAAATAGAAAGGAGTTGGAACATCGTTCCCGGTATTCGTTGTGCTCAGTTGTAGAAAATGAGGAGGTATATCCGATGAGGTCAAAAGTGAAAGTAATCCAATTGTATATGTTAGCTGCAGTTCTAGCCATTTCAGCAGCCGCTTCCGGCTGGAGTTCGACAGCGTCGGCCGCGCCGACAGCCGATTTCAGACAGTTGAACGCTTCCCAGATCGTAGCCGAGATGGGTGCAGGCTGGAATCTCGGCAACCAGCTCGAAGCCAGCGTCAATGGCATCCCCAGTGAAACCGCATGGAATAACCCGACGATTACGCCAGCACTCATCCAAACGGTTAAGGCAGCCGGCTTCAAAACCATCCGTATCCCGGTATCGTATCTGAATCTAATTGGAAGCGCACCCAATTACACCATCAACGCTGCCTGGTTGAACAGAATAAAAACGGTTGTCGACTATGCCTACAACGAAGGCTTGTATGTCATTATCAACATTCATGGAGACGGCTTCAATTCCGTCAATGGCGCCTGGCTGCTCGTCAATTCAAGCAATCAAGCCACCATTCGGGCCAAATATCAAAAGGTGTGGGAGCAAATCGCCAATACATTTGCCAATTATGATGAGCGCTTGATCTTTGAATCCATGAACGAGGTGTTCGACGGCAATTACAATTCGCCCAACCTGTCTTATTATTCTAACCTGAATGCCTATAACCAGATTTTCGTGGATACGGTGAGACAGACCGGCAGCAATAACAGCGCGAGATGGCTCCTCGTTCCCGGCTGGAATACAACCATTGATTATACGGTCGGCAATTATGGATTCGTCATGCCAACGGATGCATACCGTTCGTCTACGATTCCGAGCTCTGAGAAAAGAATTATGATCTCCGTCCATTATTATTCTCCTTGGGACTACGCCGGCGAGGAATCAGGCACGATTACGCAATGGGGCGCAACTGCGACCAACCCCTCCAAAAAATCAACCTGGGGCCAAGAGGATTACATGGAATCGCAATTGAAGTCCGTCTACGATAAATTCGTCGTGCAAGGGTATCCTGCGGTGATCGGCGAATTTGGCTCCATTGATAAAAGCAACTTCGATGCAACGAATAATACGTATCGCGCAATCTATGCCAAGGCATTAACTGCAACGTCCAAGAAATATGGCTCTGTGCCGGTATATTGGGATAACGGCTTTAACGGACAGTTCGGCTTCGGATTGTTCGACAGGTACACGAATACGATCACCCAGCAAGGCATTATTAATGCGATTATGAGCGGCATGGGCGGCTCGACAACGAACAACTCCACCCTTACCCCAACGACCTCTACCTTTGATAAGAAAACGGCGAACCAGGCCGACATTCAAGTTGCGATGACCTTGAACGGCAATACGTTATCCAGCATCAAAAATGGAACGGCTACACTTGTTCCCGGCACCGATTATACCGTCTCGGGCTCTACAGTAACCATCAAAAAAGCCTATCTGGCTGCGCGGCCCGTTGGCACGACGACGCTTACGTTCAACTTCAGTGCTGGAAGCGCTGCCACACTTGCGATTTCGGTTATAGATTCGACTTCATCCGGTAGCGGTACGATCAAAGTACAGATGTTCAATGGCAATACGACAGCCGTAACAAGCACGCTCAATCCGCGCATCAAAATCGTCAACACGGGCACGACTGCTATTCCTTTGTCCAGTATCAAAACGAGATACTACTACACCATTGACGGCGAGCTTCCGCAAAGCTTCTTCTGCGACTGGTCCAGTGCAGGCTGCGCTAACATTACGCACACCTTCACGAAGCTCCCGACTGCACAAACGGGCGCAGATTATTATTCTGAGCTCGCATTTACAAGCGAAGCCGGCTCGCTTGGCGCTGGTCAATCCATTGAAATTCAACTGCGTATATCCAAAAACGACTGGAGCTCGTATACCCAGACCAATGACTACTCCTTCGACGCAACGGATACAACGTATGTCGATTGGAACAAAGTCACTGCCTATATCAACGGCGTACTGCAATGGGGCATGGAACCGTAAGGAAGGCTCTATTGAATTGGCTTGGTCAGTACGTATGATCTCGGAAGGGCTCACCCGTATCTCGGGCGAGCCCTTCTTAGTGATCGGGAACATACACTAGGGAGACACATGATGAAGCCATGTCTGCGGTGATTTGGATGCTGTGTGAACGTAGAACACCATCTTGTTACTATTACTTGTGTTCCATTAGTGTAGACAATATTACTTCTTTTAGCAATTCCAATGCACTTTCTTCACTTTGATCGTTGGTACCAAGTTCACCGCGAAAGGCGCTGAAAAGGATTGATTTTTTCATCACATCGATTTGATTGAGTAGATGTTCCAGTTTATTTTTTGCGGATTGTTCCTTTTCTATTAGGACATCAATGACACTTACGATTTCTTGCTGTTCTGATATATTGGGACAAAGTACTGGGAACGCTTTTAATTGTGTGGAATTAATTGAAGCCAGGTTGGTAGTCTGCTTTGAGCAACTCAAAAAATAGGCTTTTCCGTATCGACTACTTGCTAAGTAAGCCAAATAGAAAGGGTTTAATACTGTTGATTCAGGACGAACGGCAAAAACATGATTTTGATGCAAACAATTATCTATCTCTGCTCTCCAAACAGTACCTCGTCCGAGCTTGTCGTAATCTCCACCCTCAGTAAATAGTACATCACCTTCTTTTAAAAGATAGCGTTCAATCTTATTTTTTTCCACAGTAATTAATTTGATTTCAGAAAGATCTAAATAACCATCTTGTACATTCGCAACCCGGAGATATGGCATTGTGGTCATATCTGAATTGAATTGTTTTCCCTTTGCTAATCCTGTTTGAATGAACGCTAATTTGGATAAAGGAATAGTCTCCCAACTATCCATCCCCACCCCATGCTCTTCACGCCACTTCGCAGTGAGCTCTCCTGTAAAAGCTTTGTGCAAGATAGCGGCCTTACGTGTTTCAAAGCTATCTAAAGCATTCTGTGCCAGTTCCTTCACCTGATCAAGCTTAGCGAACAGGCTTTCAATACGGTCAACGATGCGTTGTTGTTCAGTGAGTGGTGGGAGTGGAAAAGCATATGTTTTAATTTTTCCAATACTCGTTCTGGCCCTTGTAATTCCTTGCGTCTCTAAAGTAATTTGATTTCTAAACATGTTGCTATTTATAGCATATAGCATGTATTTTGTATTCATTGATTTTTTTGGCACAAATTTTATTGCGTCAGATGAAAGAACGTATGCCTTTTCACCATTTGGGACAATTATTGCCCTCCCAGCCGGCATCATTTTAGCAATGACAATTTCACCAGGCTTAACTAAGCTTCGTGAAATGGTTTCTGCGTGTTCATATGTTGTATATTTTGTATTGTCTTCTCTCCATCCATTTTCACCAATGTTACTTAATTGGATAATTCGAACTTCTTTACTATCAGTATAATGCTCTTTCTTTAGATTACTTCCGAATGGTCCATCTGCTATATCTATCGCTAAATGTCCAAATTTAACCCACACCCAATTCCCAGGCACCTCATACGGCTGCTCTTCCTCTGGCACCAGTGCCTGTTCCACCAACTCTTCTGCCGACAGGCTCTGCTTCTTCCCTCTTGCCATTAGCGTTGAACCTCCAATGACTTCAGTTCCTTCACAACGCTCATGATCAGATCGACGGCCTCTTCAAGCTGTGCCACGACCTGCTCTCCGCTCTCGATCGGATCGGGAAGATCATCATAGTCCATTACACTACCATCACGAATAAGCCCTAGATCGAGGCTATTGTTCTTCTCCCGAATTTGCTCGCGAGTATACACATTCCAGCGCTCATCCTGCACCGCGTGACGCTCTTCCGCAGTGTACGCCGCGACAAAGGTATCAAAATGCTCCGCCTTGAGCGGGTTGGTCTTGCCGAACGAAGGCATGTTGGTGCGTAGATCATAGAACCACACTTCCTTCGTATTGTCCTTATCGGACTCGCCGCGGGTGAAGAAGAGCACATTTGTCTTCACGCCCTGCGCATAGAAGATCCCCGTAGGCAGACGCAGGATCGTGTGCAAATTACATTTGTCCATCAAGTCCTGACGGATCGATGCACCGTCACCATCTGCAAAGAGCACGTTATCAGGCAGCACAACAGCCGCACGTGCCGTATTGTTCGCTTTCAAGCTGCGATAGATATGCTGCAAGAAGTTCAACTGCTTATTCGATGTAGGGTAGGTGAGATCATCTCGTGTCGCTCGCTCCCCGCCCTTCTTCGTTCCGAACGGCGGATTCGTAAGGACGACATCATAGTCCTTCATCGACTTCCCTTGACTCGACAAGGTATCGCCTAGTTTTATCGGCCCTTCTATATCATGCAGCATCGCATTCATCATCGCCAGTCGATGGGTCTCATGGACGAGCTCAGAGCCTGAGAAGGCATGCTTCCGCTGGAACTCCTGCAGCTCTGGCGATAGAGCAAACAGCTCGTCGGTCTGATCCTTCACATAGCGGTCTGCTGCAATCATGAAGCCGAATGTACCGCAGGCCGGGTCATTGCATCGTTCGCCTGGCTGCGGAGCAACCAGCTTCGTCATGACGTCGATCAAGACGCGAGGCGTGAAGTACTGCCCCGCGCCAGACTTCTTCTCATTCGCATTCTTCTCCAGCAAGCCCTCATACAGGTTGCCGAGGCCTTCTTCCTTTGCCGAATACCAATCGAGAGCATCAATGGAAGTAATCAGCTTCTCCAGATTCTTCGGCTCATCGATATTGGAGGAAGCCCCGGCATAGATTTCACGCACTCGCCCTGTGCTCTGCTCACCTAAGTGGTCTAGCAACTCCTTATAAAATTTCTTCAGATCGGTACCCTTGGGCTTGAGCAATTGATCCCATCGATAGGGTTCAGGAATATCTTTTTCCGTGTCGGTTTCTTTGGCCATCTTCAAGAACAGGATATAGGTAAGCTCCGTTACATACTGATGATACGTAATTCCGTCATCTCGCAGCACATTACACAGGTTCCATAGTTTCGATACGATCTCTTGGTTGTTCACGCTGATTGTCCCCCGTCTTCAAATAGATAGTGATTCAAATCGGTAATAATGGTGTCGAGCTGCTCGCGGAATATTTTGTTGAGGCGGTTATATCCACCCTGATTCCGGAATGCGCCCGTATTAAATAGATCCCTGTCCAAGATCGGCTCATGCAGCAGAACTGTCTCAATCCGCCCCAGCCAGTCCAGCTCCATCTTGGTAAAGGCATGCTTCTCCTTCAGTTTGGCGATCGCACGCTTCATGCGCTCTTCCCGGCTGATGAGTGCCGAGCCGAGCGCTTCCTTGCGAATAAAGCCGATGATGTCGGCTGTAATATCTTCATTGGATAGCTGCTTCCATGCGGTATTGAGCTGCTGCTCTGTGAACCCTTCCCGATCCAGCTCCAGTCGCAGACTCTTCAAGCTGTCACGTGTAAGATCGCTTGGCTTGGTACAGACGACCTGAAGCGCGGCGATCTTATTCATGTTGCTCGTAATGAATTGTTTGAACTCATCCAGGTAGTCCTTAGGCTTCAGCCCTTTACCATAGCCGCGTTCATGGGAGATAAGCTCATCCTCTTTATCCGAGATCACGACAGCCCGTGGCTTACCGACACCGCGTTCATTCATGATGCCAAATACGTCTCGATGCTCTAGCACATAAGCCTTTGCCTGCTCAACAGGCATTTGCCTCACTTTGTCAATGAATTGATCGGGTGTGTCCCCTTGCGTCATATCTCGAAAATGAGCCATAGCATCCGTGGTCATGCTCCGCTTCTTGCGCTGCATCTTGGCCACGATAAGATCAATCTGATTGAGCAGTTGCTTCTCGGTCGGCAGCGCATTCAGTCCATCCAGCAGATCATCAAACGATGCAGAAGGCTGGATCACCACTTGCTTCATCGTACTGACATCCTCAAGCGATTCATAGACGCCAACAGGATCATAGATTTCAAAATGCGTCTTGCCGATCTCAGGACACAGACGTGTCGCGCGTCCCATCATCTGCTCAAATAGTATACGCGACTTAACCCTGCGCATAAAGACAAGGGTTGTAATCTTAGGCACATCAATGCCTGTCGTTAGCAGATCAACCGTGACCACGATGTTAGGAAAACGCTCATTCTTGAAGCGTTTGATCGCCGCCTGGACTTTTTTAGGATTGCCACCGCCAATGCTGCCAGTGATTTTCATAACGGCATCGTTGTCTACGCCGTATGGCTCATAAATCTCCTGGAGCAGCTTCACGATGACATCAGCATGACTATCATCAACGGCAAAAATAAGCGTCTTCGCTTCGCCCTCCGGATTAATGTCCTGAGCAATCTCGGCCAATACCGTGCGATTGAAGTTCTCTGTCATAACTTGGCGATTAAACTTCTCCACATCGAATTTCAATTCATCGTCCAGCTCGCCGCTGTTCGTAATTTCTCCTGTCACCGGGTCATAGATCGGGACGACTTCACCTTTCTGGTAGGTGATGCCCTCCTTGCTCAGCTTGGTAACAATCGTATGCGGCGCATCATGATCGACCAGGTACCCCTCGACCACTGCGCGACGGTAGGAGTAATTAAACACCGGCTGACCGAAAATCTGCGTCGTCTGTATCGCCGGCGTAGCCGTCAGGCCAATCTTAACCGCATTGAAGTAGTCAATAACGGCGTTGTATTTGCTCATGTAATCCTCCTGATTACGATACAACAGCTCATCATCGCTCAGCTCTTTGTCCAGGATATATCCGCGATGTGCTTCATCAATAATGATGAGGTCATAGTCAGAGACAGCAGGAATCGTTTCTCCCTCATGATAGAGTACCCGTTTGACCAGGCTCTGCACAGTGGCGACATGCAGCTTGGTTTCTTTATCGACGGTCTTGTCACCGAGCTCCTTGATATTGTAGATATTATCCAATGTCATAAGCTCTTCGATCTTGACTTCCTTGAACACATCCTGCGCCTGCTCGCCGAGCGATGTACGGTCTACGAGGAACAGGATACGCTGGAACCGGCCTGACTTCAAGAACCGATACAGCATGCCCAAGATCGTGCGCGTCTTCCCTGTTCCCGTAGCCATCGACAGAAGCACCTTGTCCTGCCCGTTGATAATCGCATGCTCTGCCGCCTCAATCGCTTCGATCTGGTATTCACGCAGGTTAAGCGCGTCAGGATCACGCAGCAGGTCATACGATGTCGCGCCTAATACTTGATCGGCCGCCTCCGTATCCTTGGCGAGCAGCTCCATGATGCCATCAGGACTCATCCAGCCTTGCAATGCCTTGGAGATATTCGATTGCTTGCGCACATCGAGAAACCATATTCCTGATTTCGTCTCTAGCTGCTTCAAGTACTTCCGACCGTTCGTCGCGAATACAAATGGCACCTTGTAGCGACTCCAGCTCCCCACCTGATACTCAGCATGCTCCTCGCTTACGGACTGGGCGTATTCCTTGCATTGATTATCGATCACCGATGGAATATCCGTATACTTTCGTTTGGCTTCAATTATACCGACCATCTGAAGCCCAACGAATAAAGCGTAATCGGCATGGCCTGGTTTGCCAACCGCGTTACGTGTCGGCCATTCTGCAATCGCCAGATTACGGCCTTTTTGTGGTCGTGTCCCTGTTGAATAACGCAAATTGACCGTATCCGCTTCCCACCCAACCTTGCGCAATTGCTCATCTATTATGTATCTCGTCTGCTCCTCGGATAGCTGAAGCTGCTGGGCAGCGCGACTTCCCCGGGAAGTTCGCTCCTCTATCGTCATCGTCTGGGCTACTTGTGCTTGCTCCGCGAGCTTCTGCAGCGCTTCAATCTTCGCTTCCTTCTCACGAAGGATCGCTTCGTAATCCACACTAGATTGTGAAGGTTCAAGAGGCAATACAAACCGATCAGGCTGGTACTGCCAGTCTCCGTAGGTTTGCATAAACCAAATTGCAAGCTCATGCGCCATACCCATGAGAACCTTGCATTGCTCAAGCGAATCATAATTGGCATGAATCGCTTTATTGCGAGCCATACGCAGACTGTACAGGATATCGTCAATTTCGCGCGGCAGCAAGCCCTGCCCCTTCAGCAGCTTAATCCGATTGGCATGGGTATTGTCATAGCTTGGAGGTTGAATACCGTCATACTGCATCATGAGATTGACGATCGTCTCGCCTAGTAAACCTAACTTGATCAAGCAAGAATTGGGGTCTGAATAAAGATATTGCTCTGCGGTTGCACCGATTTGAGCCAGTACAGGAAAGTTATTGTCTAAGAATATAAAATTAGATTCCATTTTTAATTCTCCTCATGTTAGCCTGCCTGACTGACCTAGGTGTCCAAATCGCGATGTATAGTAGGGCGTGTCTGAAAACTCTGAACGGATCAGACCTGGCCGAATTTCCTTCCAGGCAAGGCGTTTTTTCTAAGGCGTACCGCGGGTACGTCAAGAAAAGGCAACGCAGCATGGGGCGAAAAGGCAGTGAAAGATGCCCTTGAACGAGTTTTCAGACACGACTTGATGCTATTGTCCTACTATTTCGACAAACATGGCAAATATACCTTCTGTACGATCAAATACATATGATCTGGCAATAGCTATCGTAGCCTATCGACGAAGCAATGCCTGACGGTAGATTCAGCCACTGATCAAATATTGGCTTTTCATGCAGAATAAGGGGAATCGACCTAGGCTTAAAGCTTGATTCCCGAGGGGAAGTGTATCCGCTGCTCTTTGAGTGATAGAAAGAGGCTGGTTAGTTTTTTGCAATGTTACTTTATTTATTTTTACCGTCTTTTCTGTATCCGTTTTAGCATAATTGGTTGGGATGCTGTATGCAGCAGTGCCTTAAAGTCGTTTGCCTTAGTAATTCATCATTCATGGTTCAAAACTTAAATCATGTGGCTAAAGCTAGTGGCATTTATGAAAAAGCGACCCATCTTTTTGAGAAAGATATGATCGATAAAGCATACTCAATTCTCGACATCAATGGAAATGAACTTATCAAAGCTTGAAATCCCAAATCCTCCCGATACGGTGGTCTTACTAAAGATTGCCTATCTCCGGCGAGGACGTGGTTTGGGGCAGCACCCCAATCTTCTTTTGACCTTTTGTTGCTTATTCCTCTTGGGATGTGAAACAGAGCCTGCGTGTTGGCGAAGGCTCTGCTTTGTGTTGCCCCTTTCATAGCAAAGGCAGCTCCAGGCCATCCGGCCAATCGCCGGGGGCTTCTACTCGTTGTAAGGTTTCCTGCATCGGCCGGTGGGGCCCTATATGTCTAATTCGATTAGGGTGTTTGATATCGTGTTAGACCGGATCGAGGTCAAGCATTCTCAGAATTAAGACTACCGCCTCCGCACGTGTTGCGTTAGCCGCAGGCACAAACCGGTTATTGCCTCTACCGTTGATCAGGCCCGCTTCAGCAGCCGCCGCAACGTAGGGCTGAGCCCAAGCTGCAATGCTGTCGGTATCGGCGAATGTCGGCTTCAATCCTTGGTCAGGCGCAATATCTAATGCCCGCATAACCATGCCAGCCATTTCACTACGGTTAATCAGACTGTTCGGGCGCAAGCTTCCATCCTCGTAACCACTAATAACGCCGGCTAATTGAGCTTCAGCGATAAACAGCCTAGCCCAGTCCAGAATCGCCTCCTGATCGGTAAAATCGAACGCTGCGCCGCCTTTGGACGTAAGCTCCATTGCCCGGGCGATCATCACGATAAACTCCGCTCGCGTTACTTGGTTCTGCGGGCGGAAGGTGCCGTCGGGATAACCGTTAACGAAACCGAGTCCGGCAGCCCTCTCGATCTCCTGTTTTGCCCAGTGGTCGGCAAGATCACTAAAAATCACCAGTGGATTACCGGTCGGTATCACGTTCAGCTTTACGTTCGTTACATGATTCGTAGTGGTCAAATCGCTCTTCACAAGCTCCACCCCGGTAAGACCGATTGCGGTTGGCTTATTGCTTGCCCCTGTAACCTCAAACGTAATCGTAGCCAGAACTGCCTTTCCGTTTTCACCGGCCACTTTGCTAACCTTCGTATGGGCAAATACAAGTTTTCCGCCCTTTGGCGCCATCGGCACGGAGAAGCCCGATAACGAACTTTCTGCTTTAACATAACGCAAGAGGCGTGTATCAAAAGTCAGGTTTATTTCATAGCCATACATATCGGTCAAGTTGTCCCCAGTCACGATAACCTGGATTTTCTGTCCGACTGCAGGGCGTTCATTGTCTACAGTCAAGGAAAAGAAAACATCCTTAGCAAGCGCGGTATGTGAAATGAAAGATAACGATAGCATCAGAGATAGACATAGGAATAGGACTTTACGTCTCATAGCAGGATTCATCCTTTTCTGTGAGTTTAGAGGAGCAGGGATGCCTCGTTCCTTGAGAAACCTAATGATTTTGAAAACGGAGGTCGGCATCATGCCGGCCTCCGAGTGGTTAAGATTACTCCGACAACCAGTTTTCAACAATCATTCTGGCAACGGCTGACAATTCACGAATGGTAATTTCTCCGCTATCAAAGAGGTTGGCCTGTTCAACCTTGATCCAATCCGAATCGCTTGATTTCGTACCGTAGTATTTCGCCAAGTACGACAGGTCAAGAATGGTTACTGCGGTTTGACCAGGTACAAATGTAACGATTCGAGTAGCGAAGACACCTACCGCTTCATGAAGAGCAGTAACGGCTTGGTTAACTGTAGACTGTGAAGCTAAACCATCATTCTTCACTGCCACTGCCTGCTGGATTGCTTCATCCAGCGCACTTATCGCAGCGGAGGTATATTGACCAATTTTGTTACCCTTCTCTGCTGTATCCAGCCTCAATTTCGCAGCTTCAATTGCTTTGGTCAATTCTGTTTTACTTACATCAGGATAAGACATCACACTGTTTCTGAACACAGAGATGGCTTGCTTGAGCGCGGTGATCGCTTGCGCGATGTCACTTTCCGTTGCAGCATTGTTATCCCTGACAAGAATCGCAGATTGAACCGCACCTTGCAATACGGCTTTGGAGCCAACCGGATATTGCCCAGGTTGTGAACCTTCTTTCGATCTGCTCAGCAATTCTTCAGCTTGTTCAATAACTGCTGTAAGCGCCGAGTTATCCGTTATTCTCACTTGGATGTCCAGAACTGCTTCCTCTGTGCTGATGTTACGAGCATCGGCTTGTGCTGTCACAACGAAGTCAGAGAGGGACACGCTCGTACCGCCCGCAGATGCACTACTTGCAGCTCTGGCATTCAGCCCAAACAATTCCCCACTATTTTGGTACAGACTACCTTTCGTTGAAGCAATAATGAGGATCTTTCCTGTTTGCTGCTTGACTGCTGTAGCAAGAATATTCAAATCAGGATGCACATTCGTTATTGCACTGTCTGCCACACTGACCACTCCGTCTGCATCAGTTAGGGTTTCGAACGCGAATTTCGCTGGATCATAATTCACTTCGACCGAGAATGCGTCGATCCCCTTGACCAGATTATCGATACCAATGGACAGTTGAATCGGATGTCCGGCGATAACCGTAGATGGACCGTTAATTTCTGCATACTCTTCAGTCAATACAGGCTCACGGAATTCTTTAATGACAACATTATCAATCATGCCTGAGCGCTGATTTCCGTAAAACTCGAAGCTGACATGCCCTTTTCCTCTTTCTTTAGCGCCGTTGCTTATGGCACCGGACATAGTCCATTGTGTCGGTTCTTCACTGTCTCTTGGCCAAAACTTCGTATACAACATGCCTTCCTCAATAACGATCTTGGCTTTGTACCAGCTATCTCGCTGGATAGCCGTGCTGCCGCCTGACAATTGGTAGGCAGCGTTGTTGTTTACATGCTCAAAAATTCTCAGATTAGGGTTGAATCCAGGCCCGATTGCCAATTCGAATCCATTGCGATTGGACAGATTAGCAGGAACGGTACGATCCGTTGTTCTGAAGTAGATATAGAATCCTTGATCGCCTGTTCCCGAGTTCACGTTGAAATCAAAGGTCATTTCCATATCGCCAAACTCTTCGACTGTCTGGGCTCTAACATTGCTGTTTGCTGTTGGAGCAAACTGCATTACTTTAGAATCGGTTACGGAAACCTGATTGTTTTGACCTTTCCATTTCCCGGAGTCCAACGTTCCTGATTCGAAATCTTCCTTGAACACTTCCACGAGCTGTTTTCCAACGAGTTGAAGCTCTTTGATCGCGTTACGCAGCGCGTAATAGGCATTGTCTGCTGCTGTCTGCCCAATCTCAGCATTAGAGGCAGCCGTTTTGGCATCACTTAATGCGCGTTCAAATGCTTTCCATGTTGATCTTGTATAAAGCTTGGAGTCCTTGTCTGTAGCGCCTTCAATCAAGACGCTCAACAGGGCTTTGTCAGCCACTGTGTCGACAGACGCCGTCTCGCTCACGATAACACGAGCGTCCGATTGACTGAGTACTTCGCCATCTGCCGCCAGTATATAAATAATGTATGGTCCAGGCAACATAGGCGCTTTCATCCCGAGCGCGTCGCCGGAAGCTACCGTTTCATCGTCGCCGCCATCAAAATGCCCGCCGCTCGACGAGGAAATCCATATTTTTTGGGTTGCGTCGTCCAAATCATGCTTGAACCTGACTGTCCCGCCAGGAACTACTGTCACATCAGACGTGAGCAGCTTGTTTGCCACCGATACTGTAGTGCTGAATTGGATGGTTATTGCAGGCGTCGAGGTGCTGTCTACCAAGGTCCAGCTTCCTGTGGTATTGATTTCGTACCCATCCGTCACAGGCGTGCCGTTAAGCGTAAAGGTGTAGTCATTACTCAAAGTCAGTTTCAGCGGCCGTACTGCTGAAACCTCGTAGCTTTTCCCATTTTCCACATTGGTTGCGGACTCGCTCGCATCGACATAGGCCGTATACTTGGAAGTGGCGGTTGCTCTACCGTCTCCATAGACGATATACAATTTGTATTGTCCTGCGGCAGCTGGCGTACTGATGCTCTTCTCGTTGCCGGCTGCTTTTGTCATCGTAGGGCCTTCTTTAAAGACAGTCGTGTTCGCGGGCGCGAGCCAGACGGTGTCTTCCGCTTTGAGCAGACCTCTGCGGCTCACCTTTTCACCGCCTACACCCACGATGACGTTGGAAGCCAGCTCAAATTCGGTATCGGCAATGAGGCTCCTTGGGATCATATGCGTGTATTCGTCGGTAAGACCCGAATTCAAAACGATCTCGTTGCCCTTAACCGGCCAGATGCGGGCTTCGCTTTTGTAGTTGTCATAAGTAATCCTAGGGCCGCCATTCTGGTTGTTATCTCCGTCCACATAACCTTCGATGGCAATCATGTCGCTTTTGCGCTTCCAGTTGTTGAATTCGAACAGTCGGCTCTGTCCAGGGGCGTGGGAGAGCTTGGACTGTACAACGTTGCCGATCATCTTAATGAACGTACTGCCTTCGTCGGGATGGAACCCGTTCGTCCAGTTGTTGGAGGTCGTCGGTTTTCCAGTTGGATTCGGGTCAAGGAAGTTGTAGTTCATCTCGGTGTAATTCGTCCAGTTATCAGAATGCCAGTTGCTAGTCTTATCGGTGACAGGGTTGTTGGTCAACGTGCTGACGGTGTCCCATGTCCCTCCACCCGGCAACGTACCCGGATCTCCCTGCCGTCCCAGAGAGTAAATGGCTCCGGAGTCGTTAACGATCGTACAAATTTCCTCTACCCGGTTATAGTTGATTTTATTATTCCTGGAAGTCGTACTGATCTCTGGAGACCTCGCAACACTCGTTTCATGCGTACCATGGTAAGGGCCGCCCGTCTTGTTGGTGCCTTGGGCGGTAAAGCCGAATCCATCGTACTCGTCCCAGCCCCAGCCGATGCTCAAGGCGCCGTAAGTAGAGTCATAAAAGTAATTGTGCAGAACCTGCATGTTCGTTGTGTAGAAAGAGGCTAATGTATTGGCTCCCGGGAATCCGTAGCAGTTTCTGAAGAAAAAGTTATTCGTGATATAAATATTCTCCGGCACGGCTTCCGTGCCCGCCTTGAACTTTTCCTTATCCACTCCAGCCCAGCTTCTGATTGGCGTGCCAGAGACCTGAACGCTGGATTCATGCTTAATCGCCACATCGTTTTCATAGATATGGTGCGGATGTCCGATGACAATACCGGAAGCAAGCGTATCTGCGATATAGTTGCCTGTGACCTCGATATCCTTGACATCGTTCTCCACATGGATGCCATTAAATCCGGTCAGCATGATCTCGCCGTTCAGCACTTTGATATTCCTCGCTGCGTTGATCATGATCGCAGCCGGAGGGATGTCATACCCGCGGTAGAACGTTTCATGCCAGTTGATGCTGCTAGGGAAGTACACCGTGTTCACGATCGAGCCCTGAACGGATGCGTAGCCGCGGGAGGTAGTCGTTACTTTGCCAGAACCGTAGCTAAGTGTATAGGTTCCCGTCAGTTCAAACAGTTTGTAGTCGGTATGAGCAAACTTCAGCCCCTTGAACGTGATGTGTTTGACACGTCCATCATCCGGGCCTGCAATAGGATTCAACCGATCGCCTACAGGAATACCTCTTATGTCCAGAACCGTCTCCAGCTTTGGAATGACCACGTCGGCTTTATTAATATCCTCGCCTTCAAGCGGGATGTAATACAGCGTGCTCTCCGCCTGGTCAAAATAGAAATCTCCGCGTTTGTTGAAGAACTCAAAAGCATTACGAATGACTTGATTGTTACCTGGATTGTATTGCGTGTTATTGCTCAGAGACTGTGAAATCGCTCCATACGGCATCTGGAACCGAAGCATGACGCCATCAGGCTTGTTGCTGGCAGCCGGCGCTGGTTCGATCGACGCGAAGGTGACAAAAGGCCTGGCCCATCTGGCAGTGGAGCCGCCTACGCTTTCGGCTTCGATGTTTTGAGGATTTTTCGTTCCCGTCGTCAGACCTACGCTGGCATCGAATACGATCCCCGCCCGGATATTGTTGCCGTCCCGCCACGCCCAATCGTTATCGGCAGCGGTAAAGCTGACTGTGGGGGTGCCGTTGACAGTTCTGTTGGCCGAAACGATCGGCGAGCTCAGCGTCATGTTGGCGATTTTATCATTTACATAGATGGCGCGCAGCTTATCGTTCCGTTTAAGGGTCGTTTTATAGGCCTTTAAGCCATCCGTCTGGGTCAGACCAACCGCTTCTGTCCATACCCCTTTTTCCAGCATTTCACCAGCGCTAATGACAGGCTTTGCACCTGGTGCCGCCTCATAGCGAACCGTGCTGCTTGCACTTCCGGAGTCATCCTTGTTAAAAACCAGCGTTTCATCCAGCGAATAAAATCCATCCGCAATTTGAACGACGATATCACCGCCGGTCTTAGGCAGCGTCTTTACGACTTCTTTTGCCTTGGCAACCGTTTTGTACGGCTTGTCTTGTGTTCCGTCACCTGTGTTATCATTGCCAGTTGTAGCAACATAGATCGTTTTACTTGTCACACTTGTCACGCTGTCAGCCGAAACAGCCGATGATGAAAAGGGTAGCATAGAAAATATCATGCTCAAAGTCATTATCCAAATGAATGCCTTTTTTCTCACGTTCTAAAAACCTCCCCGGATCTAAGTGAACTTCTACACTGATTGCCGCCCAAGCGGTATAAATCTATAACGCGATGTATAAAACGCTTTCATCAGCGCGTTATTTTCTACATTCTCAATCCCCCCCCTCACAATCGAATGATATTCGACGTTATTTTAGGATTGCACCAGCGGTTAAGGCATTCTCGATCTTCTCATTGCCGATCATATAGATGATCATCGTAGGCAAGCTTGTCATCAGCATCGCTGCTCCGATAAGACCCCAGTGGGACACGCCAACACTGACAAAAAAGCTGTGCAAGCCTACTGTGAGTGGTCGAAATTGATCCCTTGCTCCAAGAATGAAGGCTAACGGGAATTCGTTCCATACCCGCATGAAGATCAGGACGGTCTGCGTCATGAGCGCCGGCATGACAATCGGCAGGATAATTCGAAAGAACGCTTGGTACACATTAGTACCATCGATACAGGCCGCCTCTTCCAGCTCCTTGGGCAGGGAACGAAGGAAGGCATAGAGCATAAGTACACAGGCCGCCAGAGAGAAGCCGGTATAAGGCAAGATAAGAGCAAAATACGTGTCATTGATGTTCAACGATTTAACCAACTGAAACAACGGAATGACAACGACCTCAATTGGAACAATCAGTCCTAAAGAGATATAGAATAGAGCCATGCCATTCCACTTCCACACCATACGGCTCAAGCAATAAGCGAGCATCGTCCCCGCCAACAGCGTAATCGCGATGGTTCCGCCCGTATAAATGAAGCTGTTCTTAAAGTACAGCAGAAAATCATATTTTGATAAAACATCGCTGTAGTTCTGCCATTCCCAGGACTGTGGCAAGCCGAACTGATTCTCATAAGCTTCCGACCTGGACTTCAACGACGTTGTGATCATCCAGTACAACGGGAACAGAAAGGAGCAACCGATAACAATCCAAAAGACGCGAAATAAATACTTCAATGTCCAATGCCTCCTAAAACTCTACTTTTTCTCTGGCGACGAAGCGTTGAATAAGGAAGGAAATCAGGAGACATTGCAGGACAAAAATGACGGCAATGGCTGTTCCCTTACCAAATTGAGAGGTATCGAAAGCCGTGTAGTACATTTGATAGATCACGGTTCTTGATAAATCACCCGGACCGCCGGCTGTCATGACTCGGACATGAGCGTAGAAAGCCATAGAGCCTAAAGTCGAGAGGATGAGAACATATTTAATCACATCTTGCAGCAAGGGAATCGTAATGCGCGTGCTGACTTGAAAGAAATTAGCACCATCAATCAAGGCAGCCTCATAATAATTTTTGGGAATGGTTTTGATCCCCGTATATAATAAGATCGCGTTCAAGCCGATATATTGCCAAAGGAATGTCAAGCCGATACTGACCATGACCGTGTTCGAGTTGGTGAGCCAGGAACGGGTCAGACTATCCAGTCCCACAGATCTTAAAATCGTGTTGAACAAGCCCCAGCTTGGTTCGTAGAAGGCCACCCAGATCTGGGAAATGACGATGACGGACAGGATCGCGGGGAACATTGCAGCTGTCTTGAAAAACCTCCGCAGCTTCGGTGTCTGGGCATCAATAAAAAGCGCCAATATCATGGAAAGCGGCAGACCAATCAAAATTGACATACCAACAACTAGATAAGTGTTCTTGTGAGCGACCCAGAATGAGGATTGCTGGATGACACTCCAGTAATTATCCAGTCCAACGAATCCCAAATTCTTAAAACCGTTATGATTATGAAAGCTCATCCATAATTGAGGCAGCAAGGGATAGACACAGAAAAGGGTAAAAAGCACTAAAGCGGGAGCAGCAAAAACTGTTATCGACATCTTCGTGCTAAAATACTTGTTCATCATTCACTCTCCACCGTCCATAGTTATATCGCAGGCATGAACCCGCCAGACTGGAGTCCAGCGGGATGCCTTTTCTCTATTCCATGTTGAGCCATTAATTATTAAACCACGTATTATCTTGCCACTCCTTGCTGATGACTTTAATAAAATCGGCTGCCGAATATTCGCCCGTCAAAAGTCTGGCACCCTGTGTCGACAGCTCTGAAGACATCCGTGCATCTACTGAGTTCAGAGCTAATGAAGGAATCATCACTTCAGCGCCATTGTACCAAGTCAAAAACTTCTCCATTAGCGGTTCCAGATCCGATGCAGGATTGCCTGTCTCCAACGCGATCGCAGAACCGACAGATTCAAAGTACAAAGCATCCTGCATAGCCAGGAACTCTGCCAATTTTACAGCCTCATCAGGATGTGCTGTTTTTTCGCTAACGGCATATCCATTCAATGGGGAACCCCAGAATTGGACGACTTTGTTCTGATCATAATCAGGGCCTGCGCTTGGGAATGGGAAGAAATCGACGCTATCGATTTTCGCCAGATTCGGCAATTCCCATGTGAACATCCACAGCATGGCTGACCGCTTCGAGGTAAACATTTCCATCGCCGGACCATAATCCAGATTGGCGATACCTTCTGCAAAGACACCTTCCTTAGCCAATCGTTCAATTCGTTCTACCCCTGCAATGACGGATGGGTCATTGAAATCCGTCTTGTTGAGGACCAGGCTGTTCATCGCCTGCGGGTTTCCGATTTGAACCATTTGCTGAAGCATAAATAATTTAGGTGCCCAACCGTCTTTGCCTGGAGTCGCTACCGGAACAACGCCACTATCCTTTAGTTTCTTGGATACCTCAATCAGCTCATCGAAGGTTTGCGGTACTTTCGCTCCCGCTTTTTCGAAGAGGTCCTTGTGATAGAAAATAACCGGTGTGAAATACGTATCGGCCCCTGAGGACAAGCTGTAAATCTTTCCATCAAAGTGCTTTAATGCCTCAGGAACTTTGTATTTGTTCAAAAAACCGTCTTTTGTAATATGGGGGGTTAAATCCATAATATTGCCTGCTTGATTCAAAGAAGTAAAGAAACCGGCATCATTCCAGAATACATCCGGCATATCCCCGGAGGCATTATAGGTTTTAATCTTGTTGGCCATATCCTCGCCGCCACCGCCTGGCTCGAATTCAACTTCCAGGTTAGGAAACTCCTTTGAAATGTTGGGTTTAATAAACTTCTCCATGATGTTATTGCGGTTTTCATCCGTCGTAATGGTCATGACACGAAGTTTGATTTTTTCCTCTTTCGTTTTCCCGCCATTGGTCTGCTCTGAAGCAGTCGGCGAAGGCGTCGGTGAGGGCGTAGGCGTGTTGGTAGACGAACAAGCTGTTGCAGCCATCACGGTGCACGCGAGCAAAGCAGGTAAAAGAATTCGGGTATTTGGTTTCAATATTCTGACCTCCTGTTTTTTGTAGGGTGATTGCTAACTTAGAAAGCGCTTCCATCTACATGTTTTATTTTAGCGAGCTGACCTAGCCTTGAACAGAGACGATTCTAGGTCGGGGAGGAATATTGTTGGCAACTTACGCCATCAACTGCTGGTCATTATGTATCAGATGTAACCGTCTGTCAGAGGATCTGGCTCGACCCCCTAACAGACGGCGATATATTTTCTATGATCCCTATCCATTGCTGATGTTGCTTATATATTTACTAGGCGTAATTCCTGAATACTTTTTGAAGCATTTCCCAAAATAATTCGCATCTGAATACCCGACCCTGCTCGCAACATCCTGAACGACGAGGCAGCCCTGGTCAAAGAGCTCCTTCGCCTTTTGCATTCTGATTTGGGTTAAATAATCATTAATTGTGGTTGAGGTCTCCTTCTTAAACACATAGCATAGATGGTTGTAATTCATATGAACACCTCTAGCAATGTCTTCAATTTTCAATGCTTCATTTACATAGTTCACCTTAATAAATGACTTGACTTCCTCTACAATGATTGCAGATCGACTGGACTTCTTCACATGAACATGCACCATAATCTTTCGAATCAGACCACGTATCCAATCTTCAAATTCACTGAAGGAATTCATTCGATCGATGAGCCCAAACAAATCGGGCTCAGATTGACTTTGGACGATCTCATGTATATCTTGAGAAGTTTCCTCCAAAAATTCCATGCATGTGGAGAAGATCTCAAAGCCAGCAACCAGGAGCATTTCTAACGAGGCATTGTTCAAACGGGCATTGTAAAAAAATTCGGTCAGCCATTCCTCTACCTCTGAGGTATTTCCTGTTCTCATATTCATTAGAAATTGGCTTCGCTTACTAATCGAATACAAACTGACTTTCATTGCGGATTGAGTAACCTTGGAATACAAAATAACACGATTGCCACCAAGAAGATATCGATGCTTCAATGCATAAAGCGCTTCCTTATACGAAGCAGACACTGCCTCAAAACCCATATGTCCATTTCCTAGCCCAATCGTATAGATAAATTCGCTGCTTACCGCCATCTTGGTGAGGATGGATTCACAAAGCGCTTCAATTTCGTCAAAATTGTTGTCTCTCGAACCAAAAATGAGCACAAATTGACCTTTTTCATTAAAGAAGCCCTCATACGAAAACGAATGATGCACTGCCTGTTCGACAAGGGCTGGAATGTTACTCCTGATGGTGGTTTTATCCTGCGCATTGGAATGCGGGTGTCCATCACCCTCCCCTATATCGATCACCGCCGTCATATAATCCGTTGAGTCGATGTCAATTCCCATCCTCAGCAAGCGGTTTTCTTTATCCTCAGACCCTATGTTTCCAAGCAGCCAATCATTTAATACCTGGGTTCTCAGCAACGATGCTTTCTCCACTGCCTGCTTTTTCAAGTCATCGAGCTCTAGTTTTGCATTTCTCTCATCCTTGATCAATTTCTTCATTTCACATAACGAGTTTTGAACTTCTTCTGTGTCAATAGGTTTCAACACATAATTATGCACGCCAAGCTGAATCGCATGCTTCGCATAAGCAAATTCGCTATGGCCAGTAAGAACAATAAATTTGGCGTCGAAGCCTTCTGACCTTGCCTCTGCAATGAATGTTAAGCCGTCCATGATCGGCATATTGATGTCTACCATGATGATATCTGGATGCAGAATTCTCATTTGTTCAAGAGCATCCTCGCCATTCTTCGCTTCCCCTATCAGCTGAAGATCCAATTCCTCCCAAGGCAATGAAACTTTTATAGCTTGTCTAAAGTAATATTCATCATCAACAATTAGCACTTTATACATGATGCGGCCCCTTTCTAAAGCTCTTTGAGCGGAAGACGAATGATCACTTTTGTATAAGAACCAGAGACGCTTTCTACTTCTAATCCAAACCGATCGCCATACAGCATTTTGATTCGACGGTTCACACTTCGAGCGCCGAAGCTTACATTTCGTTTATCCTCCACCGTAGGTTCCAACAGCTGCTCAATTTGCTGCTTGTCCATCCCAACACCGTTGTCCAATACTTCAATGATGATATGGCCCTTCTGTTGGTAACCAACGATTTGCAAGCTTCCCTTCTCCTTCTTCCGCTTTAGTCCATGATAAATCGCGTTCTCAACAATCGGCTGAAGCATCAGCTTGGGGGTTGCGTAGCGCATAATGTCTTCGTCGATATCCATCTTATAGTCCATATACTCCACATATCGAAGCTTCTGGATTTCCAGATAACTTTCCGTTAATTTCATTTCTTCCCGGATGGAGATCACATCATTTCCTCGGCTCAATGAAATATTATAAAAATTCGCCATATACTTTGCTGCTGCAATCGCTTCCGATTTCATATTAAGCTTAATCAACGAGATGATGGTTTCAACCGTGTTATATAAAAAATGTGGTTTGACTTGAGACTGAAGCAGCTTGAATTCAATTTCTCCCTTCGTCCTTTCCTCTTCTGCATTTTTGGCAACAAGCGCTTCGATGCGATCCATGAGACTATTGAATCCATCACTTAAATGTCCAATTTCATCCGTTGATTTGTAAGTGCTTCGAACATTCATCTGCCCGTTCCTTATTTTCCTCATTGTGCTGGCCAGGATGAGCAACGGTTTCGTTATAGAACGGGACAGAAAAAAAGAAATCCCCAGCGCAAACACGAGGCACAGCATACCTGTGCGAATAATAAGCTGATAAATTTCCTTATTCTCCATCGTTATGACTTCAAGGGGAATCACACTTATAATGGTCCAATTCAGGGGTTCAAACCGCTGCGTGGATACGAGCAGCTTCTCCTCCTCCTTGCCGAGAATAAAACTCATTTCACCTTCATCCAGATTGGGGAGGGAGATCGAGGTCATATCTGTAAAATCTTTATGTAAGAGAGACTTATTACGAGATGAGATAATACGTTGCGAATCATCAAGGATATAAAACTCACCGCCTTGATAATTTAAACTGTTTTCATAAATCGCTGCAATCACAGATTCTTTTACATAGAGAGCGACCATTCCAATCGTGCTTCCCAATTCTTTATGCACAACCGCTTTGGACACTGCAAAGACATTGCTTTCTGATGAATCATACCGAAACTTAAAGGGAACCAGTCCTGTCCAGATCGGTTTATTGTTATTGGCCAGTTCCATAGCTACAGGTTGAGAGCCGAATATATGTGTTGCGTAGTTATTATTCGCATAACCGACATCAGCCCACTGCATCCGCGAAGATAAGACACTGGCGGCTTTAACCTTCGTATTGGGTTCCACGAAGTTGCTGATGATCTCCGATATTTTCTTACTCGTGATTAAACTTTCAAGCCCGCCTTCCGGCTTTTTCATTGACATATCATTGTATAGAACCTCCTGTAGACGATAATCCGTCGCCAGCATTTTGGAGTAATCCTCGACAGAAGTAACCAAAGTCGCAATATTATTATTAATGAGAACTAGCTCCCGTAACGAATTATTCACTGCTTTATCTATAATCGCTTTCTGAGAAATAGTATTAGCAAAATAAGCAATCACTGTAATTAACACAACAACAATAATAATCATGGTTGCGAAGATTTTATTTTTAATGGAGATGCTTTTGAAATAAGATTGATAATTCATGCACGATACCTCTCTTCCAGACTGCGATAGACTCAGCGAATACAGCGTCAAATATAAAACGCTTTCATTTTTTTGAAATCACGCTCAATAATACTGAATACTTACATTTGCCGCTGCTAGATTTCCGTGAACATTTCGACACCGTAAGCAATTATTCCTTCTATTTAATATTTTTCCATAAAATTTAGCGTCCTACCTACCCTCTCCTCTATCGTCCGATGCAGCTTGCTCGCGTGAGACCCACCCTCGCTTCTCCAGCTCAATCAAGCGGCGCCGTCACGGAAGCTACACTTAGAGCTATCATTTGAAAGCAAGCTCTAGCGACGGATTATATAATCATGCTGAAGACGATCCTCTATGGCTACTCGCAAAAGGTTTATCCTGCCGGGGATCGAGAAGCTGCTGCGCGAAAATCTCCCTGAGGTGTGACTGGCTGCGATGCAACCCGATTTCCGTATGTTGAACACTTTCCGCGGTATTCAAGTGAGAGCTTGATGCGTGATTAAGGGAGATCGTCCTAGGTTTAAAGCCCGATTACCCTTAGGAAGTGTATCCGCTGCCCTATTTGGGAATGCCGATCTTATAGGATAATATAGAACATAGATCAACTTGAATTAGGGATGGGAGTGATTCCTCTTGTTACAATTAACCAGCGAGCTGTGGGGCAAGCTAACCGGCCCCTACGAGTCGGGCGAACAGGTACCTGAGCTGTTGGAGCGTCTGATGCTTGATTTCGACAAAGAAGTTTTCGAGGAACTATTCCAGGAACACTTATATCACCAAAATACGATCTATACCGTCACTTACGCCACAGTACCGTATCTGGCCAAACTTGCTCTTGCCTCAACATCTATGAACGTGCGCCATGAAATCTACGTCACCTGCGGAATTATCGAGTCGTGTCATGACAAAACAAGCTCAGAGCCGTATCCCTCGGATTGGAGAGAACTCGCCGCCGAAGCGGGAGACGAGGTTTGCACAGAGATGTACCAATCTTACTTAAAAGCTATAGCGGAGCTTGCTCTGTTGGTTACAGAGGTGTCGGCCTACGCCAGACAAGAATTAACCAGCGATACCGAAAAAAGATATGTTCTCATTGCTGACGCGGCTTATCGGGAATCCCAAGGCGTGGCAAACCTGTTTCTGAATTTTACGGCTGGCGATGAATATGTGGCCGTTTGCGAAGCATGCGAGCAAGAGGCTTATTTGTGGCCGAACGAAGAGACCGGGCGTATACAAGCATTCGCTGAAGACCCGGTCTTCGAGCCCCTTCAGACGGCGCATGAAGTCACTCCCGTTGAAGCATTCGTTGAAGCGGAGCATCGCATACTGGCTGAACGAGCCGAGCAACTTAGCTATTCCTCTTTTTTGAATCAATTGCCGTATTTGGCCGGGGAAATGAATTGTCCATCATGCGGCGACAGAATGCAGGTTTGGCCTGGATTGCTTTCGTCCTTTGGAGGGTAATAAACAGCAGTTGGATATGCAGCTATAACTCTATGTTTGTAGGATTGACTTAATGATAAGGATGGGATAGATCGGGACAGCGTCATTCGGTCTATGCAGGAGATGATCGCTCCCCATTATGAGATTCGATGGTTTATGGCGTCTCTGGGCAGCGATACGTTAGCATTTCTATTATTGTCAACAGAGCAATGGGCGGAGCTGGAGAGACAATTCGGCAAAGAAAAGCTAGAATTCCACTTCCAGCCGATAACGAGCGACAGCGTTATGTTCTCCCTCGACATGGACGATGTGTTCACGTTAATCAAGGAACGGCAAGAAGCACTTGCCTCTGAATAACAACGACTATTGTTGAGCATTTGAATAACAGCATTTAGTCGAAATGAATTGAATCATGATCATTTTCAAAAATTTCTCAAATTTGATTTCCAAATTAAAGGATTGAGCCCCCGACACACATAATATATATAGTTGGACGCTTGTCCTATTGTCAAGCTGTCCAACTACGATGCCGGTCAAGCCGCAGGTGCACCGGATCGAAAAACAAGGAGGCTTTTCATTTTATGCGAAAACGATTGATCAGAATGCTCGCGTTCCTCTGCTGCTTAGTAATGGTAGCGCATTCAATGCCTGCAAGCTATGCCCAAGGCACGGACAACATCGAGAATGCAGACGCGAATGAAACACCAACCGCCATGTTTGGAACGCCCGAGCTCGGCTCAAACGATCCACTCTGGAGCAAGACAATGGAGCATCTCATCAACAAAAGCACGGTGCCCGCCGACCCCAGACCCCATGCCACGGGAACAGCCAGAATCCTCTGGGATCATGACTACCTGTATGCCCGCGTAGCTGTCAATGACAGTAATCTGTATCAGGGAGCTGGCGATAATCACCAGTACGACAGCCTGGAGTTCTATGTCGGCACTGGAAGCGGAGGCTCTAACCAATGGCGCGTCAGCGCAACGGGCGTATTCTCAGGGCAGGCCGCTCCGGGCAGAGCAGCATGGACCCAGATCACGGAGACTGGATATATCGTGGAGATGAGAATACCCAAAAGAACGTTGACCTTGGAGGAGGGCAAGCTTACCTTTGACGTCTATATCAATAACTCGACGGAAAAGGGCGGTGACCGCTATGAAGTCGTTTCCTGCTTCGGAGTCCCGGACGCGGGTTATAGCAGCTCGTCTTCATTTACAGACAGTCTGCAGCTCACTGTAGCCAGTGAAGTGGACAGCAGATTTTCAATTACCGCCACTGCAGGACCGGGCGGCCGAATAACGCCGAACCCGCCCGGCGATGTTCTGAGAGTAGATCGAGGCTCAAGCAGAGAATTTACGTTCACTCCCGATCATGGCAAAATAATCGATACGGTAACGGTAGACGGGGAGAGCGTGACTCTATCTGCGGACACGTATACCCTTGCGAATATTACGGCTGATCATACTATTCACGCGACATTCAAAAACGACCCGGACGCCGGGCTGCTTCCCTTTATCGTATGGAATGATAACTTCGCCAGAGGCGAGTACACGACGGCGGTCATCATTGACTTAGGTGAGGGAAAGGCGGCGGCAGGCTCCAAGCTTCACCCGGGCTTGTTTACCTTGTCCGCTAGGAACACGACCCTGAACGGCGAAGCAGTCACCGTGGAAGGGACGCGCAAAATCACAAGAGTGTACGCCAATGACGAACCGAAGGTACGCGGCTATATGGGGACGGTAAGCCATTCACCAGATTATCAGGACGGACTGGCAAGCGGCCATTACATCGTCGTTGAGACCGAGTTTTATTCAGCAAGCGGCGGCAGTACAACGCTGGATGGCAACAGTAACTCGACCAAGCAGGTTTACACCCTCGTCCAAAACGACGAGATCGTACTGACTGAAGGCAGCCCGCTTCGAGGCGTAGTTTTTGAACAGGAAAAGGTTGTGAATCCGATCCTGGACAAGTTTACAACACCTACAGGCCATTCGGTCAATCGCTCGCTCTATCTTCACAAGGATAACAACGGTGAAGTGGTGCAAGGCTTGCCGCTCTATGTCTATACCCATGGCATGTCACGGGGCGGCACAAGCTCAGCGACAGACCAAAAAGCGGCCATGAAATCCGCCAACGGCTCCGTTGCGCTGATGAAGAAAATGGAAGAAAACCCTGCCAAATACGCCAGCCATATATTGAATATTTCCTATAATGGCACATCTACGCCTTCCACAGACAATGTTAAAAGAGTTATAGACGAGCTGGTAGCCAGCGGCGCAGTCAACCCGAATCGTATATACGCAGCGGGCTTCTCTTGGGGCGGCCAGTATACGAACACCTTAGTTAACGCCTACCCCGGCTTCTTCGCAGCCGCCGCGCCAATGTCCCCGGTGAGCGGCTCACCGAATGCGAGCACCAACGCTCTTCACAGCAACCTGGCCTACTGGATGTTTATCAATGCTCATAACGTTGGCATATACCAGACGAACCTCACTAACTTCATCAACACCAATATGCCGAAAATGACCAATGCGAGGGCTTCGCGCTTTGAGAGCAATGAGGCGCTTACGTGGCCTTATAATCAATTTGACCAGCCGAGTCAGAGACCGAATCCGGTCAACACACCTGCCCTGGCGGATTATATCGCGCACGAAGTTGAGGCGGCGGTTCTTTACAACCAGATAACTATGGGAACCTGGAGCATCGCTCCGACCGCGCAGTCCTCCAACTTGTCGACTTGGAATAATGACTACACAGACGTCTTTGATTGGATGTTCTCCCAGAGAAAAACGGACGTACCGGGTGCTCCGGTCGGCTTCAAGGCGACCTCGGGCAACAGACAGGTCACATTGAGCTGGACGGCTCCGACTGACGACGGTGGTAGCGCGATATTGGGCTACAAGGTCTGGTATGGCAACGTGGCACCCGTCACATTGGGTGCGACGGCAACCGGATATACCTTCACGGGCCTGACAAACGGCCAAGCCTACACCTTCAAGGTCGTTGCGATGAATGCGAAGGGCGACAGCGCGGAGAGGAGTGCGACGGCGACACCGACGACGACGCCAATATATTATCCTTCTGGCAGCAGCACCGGCAATACTGGCAACACCGACAGTACGAGCAGTACGGGCACCGGGACAGACACTGGATCGTCGAAGTCGATCTACACAGTGAACACACCGAAGGATAAGCCTGCGCTCACAGATAACGGCGGTACCACCACCCTGCCCGGTGGCGGCGAGATTGAGACCAAGGGCGGCATGAAGATTAAGGCACCCGAAGGCACAACGATAGACTCCAATGATACAGTAACCCTTCCGGCAGACAAGAGCGCCAAGGTGACACTACCTGGCGGCAACAGCACAGTGACCCTTCCGGGCGGCTCGACGATCGCGGGCGACGGTACGATCACAGTAGGCAGCGGAGACGCACATGTAAACCTGACGAACGGCAATCAGGTGGATATCCACGGCGGATCGAAGATACGGAGCGGCAGCGCGATTGTGGTAGGACCTGGCGGCGCGAGAGCCCGCTTGGACAACGGCATGTCGCTGAACATCCGTGAGGGTACGGAGCTTGTGCTCGATAACGACACCCCGCTGGGCTTCCTCGTGAAGTCGGGCATCCCTTTCAGGGATGTCACCAAGGACAGCTCGTTGTACAGCCACGTGAACCTCGCCTACACATACGGTCTGTTCAACGGCACGACATCCACGTCGTTCTCACCGGGCGCCTCCATGACGCGCGCAATGTTCGTGCAGGTACTGGCCAATCTGGAGAACGTAGACCTCTCCGGCTACACGAGCTCCCGCTTTAGCGATGTGACGGACGGGCAATGGTACACCGCGGCAATCGAGTGGGCGGCTGAACACGGCATCGTCAACGGTATGAACGCAGACCTGTTTGCCCCCCATTCACCAATGACTCGCGAGCAGATGCTGGTAATCCTGTTCAACTACATGAAGCACAAAGGCTATGAGATAGCTGAAAGCGAGCCTATGTCCTTCGCGGACGAGAGTGAAATCAGCCCATGGGCGTTGAAGGCCGTTCAGGCGCTGCCGGGCATCGGCATTGGATTCGGCAACCCGGAGCCGGACAATTTCTTGGCTCCCAAGGCCACGGTCACCCGCGGCGAGGCAGCCAGCATCTTTGTACGCTTCGTCGAATATCTGGCTAAGTAAAAGCGTATACAGAAGAATGTCGGACACTTCTGGCTGGGCAATATCCAGCCGGGAGTGTCTTCTATTTTGCAAAAAACTTCGGTCGGATGGTGCTGAACACATGGAGTCACTTCAGCTTACGCTTTCGGCCCACTACTTTGCCCGGCCGCACTACACAAAAAATTTGACAGAGTTTGGTTCTTAACGGAATATCATTTGCGTGCCGCTAATCGGACTTCGGAAATTACCAACTATATTTTCGTTGCTAAATTTGGGAAAAATAGCTATAATTTAGCTCGTGTTATATCATCCAATATTTCCATATGAAGGAGGTAATGAGGCTTTCTTGAAGCGATGCTTCAGCGTTCCAGGTCGAGCACTGATTTCGGTTCTGAGCCGAAAAAAATATTGTTTATTTTGAGAGGCGGAACATAAAAATGAAAAAGACAATGAAAAAAGCAGCAATTGCACTCACTACTACTGCAGTAGTCATAGCATGTATTCCTAATGGTGCCGTATGTGCAGCTGAAATTACAAGACCTACAATATCTACTACTATAAGTTCCACAATAATAGAAGATAACGTCGTAGAAAAAAACGGAAACTATTTTTTAACTCTAGGCCAAAATACTAGGAATTATCTGAAAACTCTGACTGAAAGCGGTGTGTTGAGAGAAGTTTCTATGAATGATACTGGAGAAATGATTCTATTAAATAACGATAATGAATATTTGAAGATTACCTATGGAATATCTGATGAATTCATTACACTTTTTAAAGAAATCATTCAAGATTCGAATAGTAAAGGTGTATTACAAGGAAGCCAAGAACAATTGGAAGTTTCTCTTCCTGCACAATATACCCAGTCAACGGGTACTCAATTGGGTTCAAATGAGATGTCAACGATGATGTTTCTAGAGAATTCCAAAATCTACTTCGACCAGGCTGATATTGATATGTATTTCTTTGCAGCAGCAAGCATCGGTCCTTACGCATTATCAGCAGCACTATCTTCGCTTGCATTTTTAATTGGAGGGCCTGTTGGCACTATTATAACTGGTGCCTTAACAATAATAGGTATTGGTACATTAACAAATCTTTGTTATTTAATTATCCAAGCAAAAGTTAATAAAAAGAATGGTATATACATAGGTTTAAATTGGGATGGATGGTTTCCAAATTATACACAAGGTACATGGTAAATAAATGAAGAGAAAATATATTGATTTAAATTACAATGAACGAAAATTACATAAATTATCAATTTTTTCAATTTCACTTTTATATAGTCCATTGTTCGGCTATTCTCTCAATAAAGAAATGATCTATATTTGGCTAGTCATCACGCTATTCGGAGGAATCTCACTGATAGCTACAAGTAAATGGATTCGATTAGAAATGCGAAGAAAAGTTATAACTTATATTTTAGTTTTAACTATCGCACTCGATATTTTGATTTTTTCTGATCAAATTTGGATACCTATGTTTATTAAACAACTTATTTTTTTCTCAGTCTTTTTTTCGTTTGGCTATATCTATTTTAAATTGCTTTATAACGATAATCTAGCGATTAGAGACGAATAACAAAAGCAATTGCACATAAATGCACGTACCGTCCATTGGGATGTATTGTACATGCTGCGACAGGTGACGTTCTTCATTCATATTGAGCCTAGGGGGGCGAGACCTCGCATAAGCCGTCTTCCCTTCATGGGATGTCCGAATATTGGTTGTATGCTGTCTAACCCGCTCAAGGGCATCGTTCACCGCCTTTTCGCCCCGTGCTGCGTTACGTTCTCTTGACGTACCCCCGGTACGCCTGCGAGAACGTGCCTTGCCCGGAACGAAAATTCGGCAAAATCTGCTCCCGTCGGAGTTTGAAGACACACCCTAGGCAATCCATCCGAAGAATATGCTTCTATGACAACTCAAAATCCAAAACTTGACGAAGCCAATCAGCCACCTGATGTGGAGCCTCCAAAGGGTATTGATGACCATAGGGGATGAAGGTTGTATCGATGTGCTTGAATCGTTCTGGAATATGATGTGCTGCATCCCGGTCACCCCAATGGATTCGCACTTTTTGAGCATTCCATAATTCAGGCTTTAGCTCGAAAGACTGGGCTTGCGTTAACGCTGACATGACCATTGCATTGGTAGAACGAATGCGGGCTGACCTCAGATCATCAATGACGTAGCTCGAGTAGTGATCCAGTCGTTCGCCGTCCGCGATAAAGTCATTGGCTTTCAGCAGTGTTTTTCTGAACGCGGAGCGAGATATATGCTTTGTAATCGCCCTGGTAACACCTGCATATTTATATTTGGCATGAATGGGATGCAGTACGGGCTGCAATAGCAAGAGTTGCCTGATCTGCGGCTCCATTCTTTCCATGACCTTAGCAGCGATAAGTCCGCCGAACGAATGACCAATCAAAATAACAGGGCGATTCAGCTCGTGAATCATTTCGACTACAGCCTGTACATAGCCGTCCATCAGAGAAGGATGATGATGACGCGGTGAATGACCGAATCCGGGGAGGTCCACCAGCCAAGTATTGACATCATCTAATTGTTTCGCGATGGGAACGAAACAGTCGGCCCCACTGAATGTTCCGTGCAGGAAAATAACCGGTGTACCGGGATTCTCTTTTTCCAACGAGATCAGTTGGGATCTTCTGCGTTGCACGAACCCTTCGTGGTGCTCGGATGAGGGGTGGCTTAACCGGAAATCAAGATCAGCGATGACGTAAGGAAGCGTGGTCGGAACAACGGATGTCTGTGCCCCGTTCTTGCGCTCAAGTTCAAGCTTCGAGGCAACCGGGAATTCCGATTTCACGAGAAAACTCATCGATTCTTCGGGAATTCCCAATCGCTTGCCGATGCCAAGTCTTAATATAAACTTCAACAAAGCAAGCGGAACTGTGCCCAAAGGCGGCGCCACTCGCATCTCGATCGCAATTTGCCTGATCAATGAACGGATCGACGGACTATCCTGCTTGGGGTCCAACAAATAATACGTATTACTCGCAGGCTCCTTGGTCTGCACTAAGTTAACAATGAATGATGCGACATGATCAATATGCACCATCGGCAGCCAGTAGTCCTTGCCTCCTGGAACGAGTGGCATCAGATTCCTTCTCACAGCATCTACCAGTATACTAAGACCGCCAATCTGCTCCGTAATTCCCGAGTAGGAATGGCCGATGACGGTGCTGGGATTAACCGTGGACAGCGGAATGCCTAACGGTTTTAGTGCTTTTCGTATATAGGAGTCCGCTTGAAATTTCATCTTCTCATACGGGGGAGCTTCCTCAAGAACGGCATCCAGATTGTCAATAGCATTTTGCTCGTTATATGGACTCATATAGCCAACAACATGAATGAATTGCTTCAATCCTTTGTTCATATGGATTTTTTCGGAAAGTTCGGCCAATTCGATGGCAGGATTAAGAAAAGCTTGCTCTGCCTCAGTCTGGCTTAACTCAATATTCATGGGACCGCCCGCATGAATGATGATGTCGGAATTTTGTACTCGGTTGTAATCGTTCGCGGATAGCCCTAATTTCGGTTTTGACAAATCTCCTATTATTGCAGTAACGTGTTGCGCCTCAGTCAAATGTAACTGCCGGAGGGTATGTTGAAAGCGATCCAGACTTCGCACGAGTACAATAATGTCGTGACGCTTGGATATTAACTCCGCAAGAATATGACTACCGATATAACCTGTCCCGCCAGTCAGGAATATGTTCAATTAAATCATCTGCCTTTCGATTCATTTAATAGTACTAAGTAGTGCTAATTGGTGCAAAAAAATGACTTAAGTAACGAATTACTTAAGCATCAAAGCAAAAGCTTGAATAAGATTCTGAGTTAGCATTGGATTGTTGGTGGCCTTGGCTAGGAATAGAGCCCCTTCGATGGAGGTGACAATCACTGCCGCTGTCTCATGGATGGGCAGATTCCGGCTCAATTCGTTCTTTGCCACGCCTTCCCCCAGCAGCTTCTCAACAACCTGTAGTTGTTGATCGAAGAATGCTTTTATTTTAGCTCTCGCTTCCGAAGAGGAATGGGAGGTCTGCGTATACAGTGTCAGGAACGGACATCCGCCAACATAATCGATTTGTTCATTATCCTCCGTGAGGATTCGAAATAATCGCTCCAGCTTTGCAGGAATGGACATGTCTTGCGTCAAGACACGGGATATTCGTTCTTCATACCGCGAGATCAATTGGTCGACAATTGCTACCAAAAGCTCCTCCTTGCTTTTATAGTGGTAATAAATGTTGGTCTTTGAAACCTTGCTGAGGGCAACAATTTCGTCCATGCTTGTCACTTGATACCCTTTGGTAAGAAATAAGGTCGATGCGGTCTGCAGGACGATATCTTTGTTTGAAATGCTTGATCTTTTGCTTGTCATATTACTACTATACAGTACTATAAATTGCATGTCAAACACTGGATGTGATTGGAAATGATGCTCGAACATTATGGGGGTCGCTGTGAAGCCAATCACATTGCCACATAAAAAAACACGCCGGATTGGCGTGCTTGAGGGTTTATGTATGGTGGAGGCTAGGGGGATGTCCGAATCCTGATTATAGGCTGACGAGATAACTCGACGAGAACTTTTAGCGGTAGATTCAGACGCCGTGCTCCTCCGCTTCGCTCCGTCCGCGCGGGCGAACCCCCTGTTCGGGGCTCTCACCTCCTAGGCAATCCATAAAAAACGCCATCACGTAATGTGATGACGTTGCTTTTCTATGGAGCCTAGGGGGATCGAACCCCTGACCTCATCGCTGCCAGCGATGCGCTCTACCACGGATGGTCATTTACATAACCCTTATAGCGAACTATTTTTAATTCAATTATATATTGAATTGCGGTCGAATTTTATTAATAAAATATACCAGTGCGGAACCTAAACTATAACCGTTCACATGTCTCAACTAATGCCCTAGCATAATCAAATGCTTTTCTTTCAACTGTCTTTTTACTTACAAACCAAAATATTAGAATAAGACTTAATACCATAATTAAAAAAGCAATATATTTAGGATAGGGTTGTACAAGTAGTTCTGTGAAGCTAAACTCACTCATAAGGTATGTCTCCCTAATAGCAATAAGCAAGTATAAACTGAATGCAATCAGTCTGAGACCAAATAAATTCCTCCAAAAATTATATTCTTTTAATTCTTGATACACCCTAAATTCTATATCTCTATTAGCATTTGCATAATTTCTAAGCCAGTTTATTGCAGAATCATACTTATCGTCTGGATTTCGACCCTCACTCCGTTTGTTGAGTGGTAAGTTTAAATCGGGAATTTTCTCATTTAGTTTTTGATGGTACCTTGTTTTGCTCCGACTATCAATTGTATCATCACTATATCGGAGTAATATTGTTGTGGGTTTTCCACCCAATTTTTGAAATAGCTTTTTCTCATAGTTTTTCCCTATTTCTCTGGCTACTTTTGAAGCCAGACTTAAAAAAACGATAATAATTACAGTAGTCCATGTATTTGACCATAAATCTTTGTCAAGTATTCCTTTAACAATACCAAGGGAAAATACTGGTATTAAAACTATTAATACTGGCAAAACTCTGGCGTGGAATGTAAAATCATCAAACATCTTTTTTATGCTGTCCATTCTTGCTTCCTTAACCTCATTTCCTATACATTCTAAAAAAAGCCGTTAACTATGTCCCCCCTTGAAAGAGGGTATAGTGACAATTAGGAATTAGTATCACTACTAATTCCCTTAGTTTAGATTCTATATCAATCTTCTACCTGATCAAAAAACTCCAGTGGAGTAAGTGCTACCCAGCCTTCTCGTTTAGGCATATTCTTATGATAACGAATTGTATTGCCTTTAGTTTTAAAAACATTTGCTCCCCTTCTAATGAATGCATTTACAACCACTTTTTTCGGATGGTCTTCGGACAGTTTTGCCACTGAGACATATGCACTTTTGCTAGCTGTGCTACCTTTTGCAACTTTTTCTCCAACAATTTTGTCTAGTACACTAGGAGAAACATTTCGTCGACTGCCATGATGAGGAACTTGAATCAAGGAACATTGTGTTAAATCTATTTTCAGAGTTTCTGCATAATACGACGCTCTAGTTAGTGCATCTTTCCCAGCATCACCTGTAAGCATTACTTTGGTGCCGTCAAAATCACCATATAATACAACACTGCTCTCATTTCTAGCCCCTGTAGGATCATAATTCTCACTCAATGTTTCAGTATCCCAGTTCTCATCTATCCATGCTAAAATTTTGGCATACGTCTCTGATAGTGATTTTTGCAAAATATTCTGCTCTTTCTTTTTAGGCATATTAGGAAAATCAGGAACGAGTTCATTAACGTACCAATTTTCATCTGGAGACAACACAGTAAATTGGCCTATAGTGGTACCCTCAAATGGTTCTTCAACAGGGATTCCCTTTTCTAAAGCTAATTCATACAATTCATGAGCTTTATTTAGTGAGTTTTTTATTTTCTCTGCTAAACTATTATCAGTAATCCGACCATCTTTAAACAAGTCTTTAATTTCTGCAGAATGCTCCCAAGGCAGATGCATGTAAAGCTTTCCTACCTCCAATTCATTGAGGACAGTTATTAGTCCAGAAACATGATCCGAGTCAGGATGAGTGTTGACAACGTAGTCAATATAAGTAGTTCCATAATATTCTTTTACATGTGAAACCACCTTATCACCAGAGTCTTTGTGACCTCCGTCAACAACCATAATTGTGTACTCACCCTCTACACCATATCGAACAGCAATCGCATCGCCATTTTTAGTATTCTCACCGACTGGTAAAAAATCTATTTCAATCCCCAAAATCTAACACCTCACTTAAATTATGTATAGTGAAATTGTACCACATTACTAAGTCAAAATCCCTACTTTTTTAATTGAAATAAAAAACCCCTACTAATAGTAGGAGCCTCATCAATTTAGTTCTATATGCTTTACCCTACTCAAGCACCTTATCAGCCTCCACCTGACCGCCAACCTCGACACCCATCGTACCAATGAACTGGTTAATTCGCAGTTTGAAGTGAACCTTGATTCCATCTTTCCGAATTTCGATTCCCCCAATAATCGTTCTAAGCATCATTTGCTTTTGTTGAGCAGATGCCTGGTTAAACACCTTCCGCCAGTTCGGGATATGCTGCTGCAGCGTCTCCAGTTCTTTGCGTTCGATTCGTTTTGCTTCAACCTTACGTCTGGCTTGATCTAATTGCTCTTCCAGTTCAGTAATCTTATGACTTGTTTCCTCAATTAACTCACCAAGCAGCTCGCTTGTAAATTTACCCGTTCCTTTAATGGAGAGCTTGACCTCAGCCTTGTACATCTTCATGTCTTCTTGAGCATCATCAAGCTCTTTGCTCAATCGTTGAAGCTGAATTACGTCCTGATCCGTATTTCGTTTTTTCAGCTCATTTAACTTCTTTGTCAAATCGACTTGCTCCAAGTGATCCAGATACCTCAATACCTCGTCCAACACTACGCTTTCTACTCTCTTTTGCGAATAAGTCGTTTGCCCTTCACAATGAACTGCTTTTTTCAGGGCTTTACCTGAACAACGATATTTCAAAGCTCTATGTTTTACTTCGGTTCCATCTTTTAGCGTGTATTTCTTTGTGTTTGGTGTGGAAGAAATCGTATACCCGCAATGCCCACAACGCACAAGCCCAATTAACAGCATGTCACCTTTGGTATTTTTAGCTACGACCTCAACGCCTAGCTTCTTACGTTGTTCTGGGTTACGTCCTGCTCGAATCGCTTGCACTCGACTCCATTTCTCTTCGGAGATAATGACGAGATCAGGATTAGCCTTGCATGAACGTACCTCCTCTTCCGTGCCTCTAGCAAAACTCATATACCCCATATAAAACGGATTTCGAAGAATTGCACTAATCGTATTGGATGCCCAAGGCTTTCCTTTTCTTGTTGATATACCTTCCTCATTCAGCATCTTCGGAATTAGATACTGTCCGTACCCCTCCAGATCAACCCAATCGAAAATTCGCCTTACTACTGCGGCGGCTTCGTCATCTATAGTAACCTTCAATAGTTCTTTCTTTTTTTTATTAAACTTTCCTGATGGAACCAGCTTATATCCGTAAGGCACGGAACCGCCGCGATATTCTCCACGATCAACCATCTGCTCATGGTTTTCTCGAACACGAAGTGATGTATTCGCGCTTTCATTCCCCGCAGACCAGAAGCGTAGGTAATTCATTAACTTATCCATACGACCCTCAATTTTCTGCTGTCCCTCTTTGACTGACCACATCTCTATCCCTTGGCTGACAAACCACTCTAGTACAAACGGTGTCTCATCATCAAGACGACCTAAACGGTCAAACATAAATACTAATAATACATCGTATTTATCCTTTAACGCATCTTCCTTTGCACGTTGAATGGCATCCCGCTTAGATGCCCTAACCTTATACCCCGAAACTCCCTTTTCATAATACTCCTCGACTAAATACCAATCCGTCTTTTGTTCGATAAAATTCTGGCATGCATTCCGCTGAGTCGGGATGTCTTCACCATGATCGGATAGGTTGAGCTGCTTTTTAGTAGATACGCGATATAGTACAGCTACACGCTTAAACGGCTTACCCTCTGCCATGAGCTTCTTGATCAATTTCAAATTTTTTTCAATTAGTTCCGAACTCACTACATTCAAAGGTTGTACTAATTTTTCTTCTAAAATAGCCATTAGGCTGCCACCTCCGTGAGGGTATTTTCAATCATTAACAGAACATATGTTTGTGTTACCACATTTTTAAACCGTTGGCTAGTCCATCATTATCCATATGACAGATACTTTCTTCTACACTTGCTAGAGTTAGGGAAAGCAGGGCAGTGGACAGCATTACAGTCGAACCTTGCCCTGCAACAGCCCCCCCTAGAATACCCGCGTTAACCCTCCCCTAGCGCTAGGACGCACTACCACGTCACCAAACTCATATATTCCCCAAGCTTGATTTACAACATTATCCAGTGCATAGCCACTCTGAGCCGCCGATACCTCATTCTGCAAATACCTCTTGAAGTGCTTTATAGCGCTCCTCTTCTTTGTCCATAAGAGCATCAGGCAATTCAATTTCATCCCACACACTAGCTAATAAATGAGATAGTTTTGAATTAAATGCTTGCCTATGAATCCGTCTCATTATTTTGGCTAACTTCATTTTGCTATACATTCAATATCATAGTAATCATCTGTAATTATTATCGATTTAGATTTTAAATTTCTATCTCAGATAACACTTGATTTATATATACTTCTCCGAGCTTTTCCATTAACTCAGCATGACCAGTCGTTTCTGATTCAGAAAATGAAAGTTCGACCCAAAATCCACTCTTCTTATCGTAACGTTTAAGCACCACGATTTTCCCGTCAACTAGTTCCACCGAATAAGCCTGATCTCGGATTGTAAGCATGTCTTGCAATTCTCTTACCACGCGTGGAGCGTTCCGTTCCTTTGATTTTTGCAAATCGGACTGATTAGAATTTGGCAATACTCCCCTTTTTACTTTCACTTGAATATTCTCTTTAGTCATGCTGATCAGCAACCTTTCCCATTAGGTGTCTAGGAAAAAGAAGTCCGTTTCATGGCTTCCTTCTTTTTCGTATATCCCTACCGGGGATCTCCTGATTGCCTATCCTGAGACGACTTTTTATAATTTTCCACGATCTCATCTACTGAGCAATGTATCAGTTTCCTACCCACCATTCCCAATCTCCTGCGTTTAAGATAAAAAAAAGCACCGTTCTCAGCATAAAACCTGAAAACCGCGCTATTCGAATCACGATTATTAAATTTTGTCAACTATTTTATTTTCCTCTTTTTTATTTCACGCTTAATCGTACTGGCACTTATACGCGTTATAGCAACAACTTCACGCATCGTATTTGACTGAAGCAGATCAATCGCATGATCCAACTGCTTCGCAGTATATTTCCGTGGTCGTCCTTCTTTATAGTTAGGTTTCAGTTTAGCAATGGCTTTTCCTTCGGCAGTGCGTTCAACAATCAGATCTCGTTCAAATTCAGCAAAAGCAAAAAAGACATTCCGAATCAATTTGCTGGCAGGTGTCGTATCCATAATACCAATATTGAGAATATGAATACGTATACCGCGATTAATCAGTTGCTCCACAATGATCTGCCCGTCCATACTTGAACGAGCAAAACGATCCAACTTGCTAACGATCAGGGTATCTCCGTCTTGCAAGGTATCTAACAGCTTAGAAAACTTTGGCCGTTTTGACTTTGTGCCTGTAAAACGATCAATGAAAATGTTATGTTCCTCTACCCCTTCTTTCATACAAGCCGCTATCTGGTGCTCCAGACTATTTCCTTGCTTGGACTGCCCCAATGTACTAACCCTTGCATATCCATACTTCGCCATCTTTGAAATCCTCCTCCATCATTCTTCTACCTACTTTTGACACTGAGTTATGACACCGCCTAAAGCCGCATTCTACCGTCTCTTGAATGAGCCGATAGGGGAGAGGGCAAAACTTTTAAATTATGGTCTACTCCAAGCAAGCTTGGCGGCTATAATAAGCTTAGTTTTATCTCTTGGAACCATTGCAGGGGCTGAGTATTCGGGTCTTGACTTGAACAAAGGAGTAATCCAACGCAGACAAAAATAAACCGTAGATACATGCCAGAAGGAAAGCATGACTACGGTTTACTTTTGAAACAGGGCTTCAAGCCCTTGTGTGGCCTTGTGAGCGTAGGCAGTAGGGATGTTTACCCCTGAGAACCTGAAGAGCTTGAACGCCGGTGAAGCAATTTATGAAGCTACTAAGCATATAACAAATTTTAAAGCTATTAAGCAAATCCCTATTATTCAAAAATGCTGTTCAGATCAGAAGAAAAGCTGCACTCTTAGAGAGTGTGAAGGAATTATTATTTCTTATAGAACTTCATTTTGTTAAAGTAAACAAAATCATCATATAGCTCTTCTGGAAAAACAAGCGTGATATTATCTGAACTATAAATACTCATTTTGTTCTCATCTACACTACCAATCCATTCAATGCTCGTGGAATCTAATAATGTCAATGAATCTGCCCATTGAGATGAATTATATTGAACAATCGCTTTCCCATTTGAAATATCTTTAATCTCAATACTAACGTTATTACCAGCAGCAGTTTTTGCTTTCCAAATACCTATCATTCTACTCGTATCAATAGAGACATCTTTTGATACAGGCTCACCTTCCATGACCCATGATAAATCACCACCAGCCACTTTTACAGCGTTTAAATCAAAAGAAAACTCAGTAATTTTACTGTAGTATTTCCCATCAAGTAATGCTCTAATTGTATAGCTTGCTTTTCCATTCTCTAACTCTAGATTAGATTTAATAATTTCTTCAAATCCATATGGACCTAGTTCATTATCGTAAAGCACGCTTTCCATATTAGGCTCTTCCAATTCTTCAAAAACGGGTAGACTTTCGTCATTCTTATATGCTTTAAAATTCCAAGCGCCATCAACTTTTGAGTATTCCGCATAATATTTTTGCTTTAGTTTATAGTCGGGGGAGAAATAAGCTGGCTCATCATCTATTTGACGCGTTTCGGTCACTTCAAAAGTATACAAAAGTTTCTTGCTTTTCTTTTCAACCAGCTCTAAGTTATCAAACGAGCTTGTTATTGCTTTACCTCCCTCTCTATTGAGGTAACTTGTAATTTGGGATGCGATTTCTTCTTCGGTTGGTTTGTTATTATTAAAAAAGCAGCCCGATAGCAAACCTACAGTCAACATTATCATTAATAAAATCAGCAAAGTCCTTCTTGCGTTCATTTTTACCTCCAAATAGTGTACTTATCCTACTAGGGTCTAACATTTGTCATGCTCGTTACTGTTAATGCCATTTTTTTCTCAGTGTCATTTCTCCAATCCCGATAACATAATTATTAACTATTTCAACTGTTACTCAATTCCAGCAAGGGTTGCATTATACAATGTTCCATATTTACTGTAGCCACCAACAGTATTAATCATTAGTATTTCGACCCCACGTAAGTCTACATGGACATTAATTGGATCATCCCCAGCCTCAGCAGTAAAACTAGCAATCTCTGTTCTGTTACCTTTTTTATCAAGATTAAAAAACGTAATAATTCCTTTGTTGTCAGATCCTAAATATTGGTATGGAATCACAAATTGCCCATCAAGCGAGCGATAGTTCGAATGGATGGCTAAAGTAATATACTCACTCCCTGGAAAGCTATTAAAAGGAGTAATTGTTTTATCAAGTAATCTGAACGTTGCTTGTTCACCTGTTCGAACACTTGCTGAGTATTCAAGTGGGCTGATCTCTGAAAGATCAGTCTGAGCCGCAACAGGAGCTTTCCCTACATAAATGGATGAAGTTTTAGCATCCCAGCTAACTTCCTTTTCATAATTAGTAAGCGCATTGGATAAGGCTCTAAGCGGAAGATAGGTGGTTCCATCGTAAATGAACGGCTCAACCACCTTACCATCGCTGTCGGTTGGTTTTACCAGCTTGCCATCGACAAACAACTTGATCCCACCTTGAACAATTTTAATTGTAGTGAGCTTCCCATCCGCGTATGCGGTACCGACAGAAAGTAGCAGCCCTACCGTACATGCCCCAATCAAAAAGCCTTTAAATCTTTCCAAGTTCCATTTAAACATATGAATTTCCCCTTATTTTTTTTGGATCATGCCATGCAAAGTAAGCTATTGAACATTGTACAACCGCTTTACCGTAATAATAGCTTGTTGCCGAGTGTAATAATCTTTTGGACTGAACTGCTCACTTTGGGTACCACTCATTACAGCGGCACCATTTTGACTGTCTTTTGCAGACGATACGAAAGCCACTGAACTCTTAGCCCATTCTGCAATTTGTCCTTTATCTTTAAAATTGGTACCCGAACGGTTGATATTTAAGCCCATTACTGTTGCAGCTCTCGAAAGCATAACCGCAGCCTCTTGACGCGATATATTGCCATCAGGATCAAACATCCCATTGCCTTTGCCACTAACAATTCCTAAAGAATACGCACCCAATATAAATGGATCAGTCGTATCCTTAAATGTCACCCTATCAGGCGCATTGTCTGTCGTAGACAATAATGTATCTAGTGTTTTGCCTGTTTTAATTCCAATGGTTTGTAGTACCAGTCTACAAAAATCAGCACGTGTAATTCGATTGCTATATCCACCTTGTAGATCATCTGGCACGATTTTCAGCATTAGTGCTTGTTCAATTTCCGTTTCTGCCCAATTTGCTGGGATCTGGTTGAGCTTTATTGCATCTGAGGAACTGTAGCTATTTAAGAAAGCAGTTATGCTATCCTCGTCAACAATATCCCGATTAAATTCATATAACTTTGCAAGAGGAATTGTTACGGCTCCATGTTCAACCTCAGTCAGGCGATAGTAGTAGCTTGCGCGGTATTTTTCATAATTCGCTTTGGAAACTTTTTTACCACCAATACCGTATTCCTCAACTACATCAGGATCGTCTTCATGTCCTGGATTTGGCCCTCGGGAACTGACAATCTCCTTCGCTAATAGGGTAGAGCCATTCAAAGTAATCTCATATTCTGTTAATCCCCAACCAATAGCACTACTATAGCCGTCAGTCCCAATGTATTTATACTCGCCAGTAACGCTGTCTTTGAATAGCTTTATTCCACTGGAGGAGTTATCAACCGAAAATGCATACATTCCAATACTGAACCTGTCAGAACGATTTACTCCATTTTGATAGATACTAATATTTTTTCCATTACGATACGTTTCCCCAATAACAATCCACGAAACCAAGCGATCTGCTTGCCCCCCAAATAACTCTGGGATGCCGTCCCTATCCAAATCAATTAGGACGACCGTCTCAATTTCGAATGGAAAACCACTTTCAGCACTTATAACTTGCTTTATGTATTCTTTGTAGGCGGCTTTCCAATCTACCTGAGGTGAAGCAAACCCTAAGCTCGGGATAGCAGTGAAGAGCATAATAACTACAACCACTAAACTTGTATAACGCTTCAAAGCTTGTTCCTCCTTCTCAATCACGAAATTACATCAAAACAAAAAACTTATATTAGTAAATCGCACCTCCATATATTTATTCACATATTTTGTTGAATACTTTATCTGTCCCTTTGGATTATAGCATTTCTATAATCAACAATAAAGGGGATTTACTATGAAGAAAGTGATCGGTAAACTCATTAAGGAAGCGCGAACAACACAAAGACTAAGTCAAGAAGACCTTGCAGGATTATGTAATGTAGATCGTTCTTATATCTCCATGATTGAAGTTGGCCGCAACGAGCCTTCTATTACGAAGCTGTTTGACCTTTGTTTCGGCTTAGGACTGAAGCCCTCCGAATTTATGAAGAAGCTGGAAGAGGAACTTGACGCGAATAAAAACAAGCCTTCTTCAAATTAGCAGAACTGCCACTAAGGCGCTTCTGCTTTTTATTTTGACTACTGTCATTGTATGAAAAAACCATACACACGTCTGTTGCATATAAGTCACATTTGTAATTCCCTCGGTTTTTGATCTAAACCAAAAGCACTACTTTGTCGATATATGTACCTAGTACCTGCATTTATCGATTCAGTGGAGGTTTTGTGTTTGGATATACAAAAACAATTTGGTCTTCGTATAAAGGAGTTGCGTTCAAAATCAGGGATTTCACAGGAGTTACTTGCTGAACGTGCCCAGATGGACAGGACGTATTTAAGTGCGGTAGAAAGCGGAAGACGCAATGTGTCACTACAAAATATTGAACGTATAGCATCGGGTCTTCAAGTCTCGGTCAGCTATATATTCTCAGGCGAAAGATTCTCCACTAAACCTGCGTATGTGAAAAAGGAGTTTGCCATCCCGTTCACTGATCGTTTTAGCTACAGCCTCGATCAAGAAACGAGAGTCCTCTCATTTGAGGTGAAGGGTTTATTCTCAAACAAAAAAGAGGTTCAGCATTTGTCTTCACAGATTCTTGGTATCTGTTCCGCTTTTGGTAAAGGTGGATTAAGTGTCTTAGTAGATCATCGTCAGATGCTTACATCACAAGGTGAACCTGCGGTTTACTCTCCAGAAATTGTTGAAGAAGCCGATACCTTCCAGCGTCACTTAAACGAGTACAGTAAAAAAACGGTCGTACTCTGCAACTCAGACTTCATGGTTCAGCAATTTAATTTTGTAACCAGAGCAAATGGCACAGACTCGATTCATCTATTTGGCCAAGATAATCAAATGGTCGAACAAGCATTTAATTTGTTAGACATCAACGGGAACAGTCTGATTATGCCGCTTACATAGTGGGGGTTTTGTATTTGGATATCCAAAAAGAGTTTGGACTTCGTATAAAAGAATTACGAGCTAAATCAGGGATTTCTCAGGAGCTGTTAGCTGAACGTGCTCAGATGGATCGAACTTATCTTAGTGCGGTGGAAAGAGGGAAGCGCAATGTTTCTCTGCAAAACATTGAGCGAATTGCATCGGGGCTTCAAGTGACTGTAGGCTATATTTTCTCTGATGAAAGATTCTCTACTACACCAGCTTATGTAAAAAAGGAATTTGCCATCCCGTTCACTGATCGTTTTAGTTATAGCCTTGATCAGGAAAGCAGGGTGCTATCATTTGAAATCAAAGGTTTGCTTGAAGACAAAAGTGATGTAAAATATGTCTCTTCAAAAATCCTTGGTATTTGTTCTGCCTTCGGCAAAGGGGGATTAAGCGTCCTGATTGATCACCGTCAGATGCTGACTGCTCAGGGTGAACCTGCGGTATATTCTCCGAATGTTTTAGAAGAAGCTTTAGAATTACAACGCCATTTGCACGAATATAGTAAAAAGACGGTTGTACTCTGCAATTCAGACTTTATGGTTCAGCAGTTCAACTTTGTAACAAAAATTCAAGGCACAGTCGCCGATCACTTGTTTGGCAAGGACAAGTACATGGTCGAGGAAGCATTTAGTTTGCTGGATATTAACGGAAATAGTCTTGTTAAGCCACTTACATAGAAATACACCGCCATTTCAGTTTGGCGGTGTATTTCTATGTTGACCTATAATTCTTATTCCAGCAATCGTCCATAAATATATTAAAGCAAGAAGCCTACTTATTTTAACTCGTCAACTAATACGAGGGAAAAACAGCCTATTAAACATAGAATTACGTTGCCTGAATCGACTTATTTTAACTTTACCCCAGTTACTTTAACTGCAAACTTTAACTATGCCGGATACATAATGAACCTAATTGTGCTGTCTCTACATACCGTTCGCATCATTATGCTGGGGACAAAAGCCATGTTTCCAGCAAGTCGTATTCTGATCACTAAACATGAACAACTCTAGACTTAGCGACAAATTGCCATTTATTCAACAGAATTGTAGTAATGACTTGATTTCATATCGCTTATTCCCGATCCCTTTGTTTAAAAACAGGCATTCTTAAACAATCACATACTGGCAGGGCAGATCGACCAAAGCCTCCAACATAATCAACGCATTTATGATTTACCCCTTATTCACTAATAACGCAGACCTTCTCCATGTTTTGGAATCCTAAAGCATTAGGACATTATAACGGAATCCTAAGATTTTATATGACACTCACGATAGATTATAACGACAATACGTCATTTTATAATTACATCCATTCGATTTATAAAAATCTCAGATTGTTTTATAAATGCAGTCTCGACTTTGATACAATCAGTCATATGGTTTTATAAAACAATTCACGACATAATCGTTTCTAATAGGGGAGGGGAGAATGTTCAATTTCCAATACATAAGGACATTATCAACACTGTTCACCGTTTAAAAGATTGGAAGCTTGAAGCGTTTTGCCCGTATCCATACAAGAAGTATAAACAGAATTCATTTTAATTTTGTGTTGATATACTGTAAAATTGAACGAGCAACGTTAATAAACAATATTGCTTCTGATTCATCCAATAACACTTCATTTGGGTGTGACATACTTTCGCGATTTCTTATCGGGTTAAAAACATCAAGTATTCCACCCAATGAACGAATCATCCTGTCAATATTCTGGGAAGTATTAGCTCCGCTTTGAAACCGTGGATGATGCGCCCTTATTTCCCTAAATATCGCAGTAATGTTCGCATCATTGTTGAATGCAATTCCAGCTTGTCGACACACTTCTTTTAGGTAGCCATGAAGTTGCGTATGTACTCTATCAACAGCACTTGTTGCTCCGGTGCTTTCAATAAGAGCTTGTGCATCTGCAATCGCTCTTTCAACTACATCAGACGTTACTGAAAGGGAAGGAGCTGAGACAACTGGCGAAGATTCTTCTTCTAAACGCTGAATCATTTCCTCGATTTCAGGCCTGAACCTCGCCCTATCTTGAGTATTGAATTCTGTGTCCACAGGAAAGAATTCAAGGACACCTCGTAATATTTTTGCTTGGGCCGGTGAGTCCGATGTTCTTAATATATGAATGAATCGTTCCCTTGTTGTTCCTGTAGCTCCACTGTAGGATTCAGGGTCAATATTAAGGCCACAATACATGGGGTAAAACTCCTTATGAGTGCGATAAGAGAAGTTGCCAAGATACCCCCCGTTCACTCCGATATAACTGTTTACAACACGCATAATTTCAATATTGGTCAACAAGATAATCGCCTCACATAATAATTTCTCTACTTTTTAGTTTATTTAAAAATATCTGATAATTCATTAGTAATTGAATCTTTACCATATTCAATTTTATCTATCAGTTGAGCAATCATTTTCTTTAACTGTTGAATATTTGTAGTCAAGTAACCGTCCATTTGAGCACCTGATAACTCATATATACGACTATTTTCAAGCTGCCTTAGTTTATTTGCAATCTCTTGAATTTCCACACTGAACCTTCCAGTAATGTCAACTTTTTTTCAGCCATGATATCGCCCTCCAAATTTGGTCGTTGCCTTGCATAATGGACACAAAAAGAGCCAAGTGGCACTTCCACTTAGCCCATTTGGCCGATATTTTCGAATATCTTCAAAGTATAGCATCTGCGAACGGGAATTACAAGACTTTCCATTACGTCGATGGATGGGTACAACATTTGTAAAAGCTTTAGCAACTACAACAGTATCCGAAATAACTCATCGTCAGCATATCTTGATCAATTAGCCAAAAAAAAGACAGGTACTGTACGACAAGCAATAAGGACTCATGATTAGTTTACAAAGTCCTGTTTTGTTGCTCCTATCAAATTAACATAGTCACTACTGAGCATAGACATCCATATTTTCGGAGGAAATCGCTCAATCTGCTTGGTGTACGATAGTTTGATAAAGGATGAAAGCTCCGTTTGTGGAAGTACATTATCCATGCATTCTATATTCGCTCAAACCTGGGGCAATATTTGTTCTTTTAATCCAATACCCTTCCTAAAGCAAATTCGGTTACATTTTGGTACAATTGCTGGGACTACGCATCTCATTAATGGAACATTCCATGAGCGTAAAAAAGAAGCGATTTCAATGAAACCGCTCCTTTTCGGTCTGTAATTTATTTCGTTTACGGCTTAATAGCAATAATAGTGTAAATTAAGGCTGCATCCTGTATTTCAGGCGTCAATCCGACAGGTTTGCTCAACGAAAGATCAACAGTCCGATATTCTTCACCGTTATGAGTAATTGCCTTAAATTCATACCCCTCAGAAGAGATTGAAAAATCAGAAGAGACTTTGGTAGTGTCCACTCGAACTCTACCGTTCTCATCGGTCGTCAGAGACATCTTTCCCGTTTTTACGTGCAAGGTAACAGGCATATTCTTCAATACTGAACCATCAGGCTTCTTAAAAAGAAATACAACTGCTTTTTCATCCGTCTCTAGAACCGCATCAAGCGGATCAGATGGAGAGGATGGAACTAATACGGTCTCAGTTTGAATTTCCCATTCATCAATATATCGAGTCGTTGAACGAACTTCAAATTCGTAATATTGTCCCTCCTTTGCTTTAGCTTCCTCTTTAATATAGTTTTCCTCTTCATCGAAATAATGATTATAGAACTCAATTTGAGTAATAAGCGGGTCAACCTCATCTATCATAATTTGATACTTTTCACCGAGCTTGTATCCCGTTTTCGTTGGGAAATCTAACAGGTAGAAGCCTCTCTCGGCATTATAATCATTTTTAGTCGCAGTAACGGTTGAAATGGTTACCCCTTTGCTATCCCGATAGGACATTGTAAAGCTAGGAATAAACGCCTCAAGATATGTAATATCCGGTTTGTAGTATACCCTAACTTGAACAGGTGATTTACTAATCATAGCATCGACAGGTGTATTAGAGGTCACTGGCGCCGGTGTCACGGCTCCTGCAGATGTGATCGTAGCGGTGTTGGTTTTCCCATCCCATTCTACCCCTGAACCCAGTGCCTCACTAACAAAGCGTAAAGGCACCATCGTAGAACCATTGATAACGGTAGCTGGAGCTGCCAGCGTTACTGCTTTGCCGTTAATGGTTGCTGTCTTGCTTCCGATCTGGATGATAATGCTCGTACCATCCTTAGTCGCAGTAACTGTACGAGTATCTGCCTTCCATGTAATTTTAGCACCCAATGCTTCAAAGATACCCCTCATTGGCACTAGTGTACTGCCATTCAGAACAATGGCAGATTGCTTAAAGGACTGAACTTTACCATCAATAATTACTCGAACCTCTTTTGCCGCAGTTGCAGTATTTACCTTCTGCGCGGCATAAACTGAACTGCTGGTTATTGGTGTTGCCAGCAAGACCACTGCCGCGGTCAAAGCCAATGCTATTTTTGTACTCTTCATTAACATAAACAATTCACTCCCTATTAATAGAATGATCTATGAATATACCTGATATTGTCAGGTGAGTCATGGAAATTGAGCTGGCTCATCAATTTAAAAGTGTATTCCCCTTGGCAACATTACTCTGTATCAATGGAAGCAATCCACTCTGTAGCGTTCCATGATACCTTTGCTCCTAACGTCTCACTTACGAAGCGCAAAGGTACGAAAGTGTATCCCTTCTCTAAAAAGGGAGCAACAGATAGGACTTGTTGTATGCCGTTGACGTGTACCGTTTTTGAGCCGATCACCAGCTTGACTACAGTGCTGTCCTTGGTGATTGTAACCGTGTGGTTCTTCGCATCCCAGTTGAGAGTTGCACCCATGTTTTCCAGTACCCCACGGAGTGGGATGAAGGTGTTTCCGTTTACTACTTTGGCCGTTGGGTTGACCGTGATGAAGGTTCCGTCCAGTTTGATGCCTACATTCGTTTTGCTGTAGGTGAATGGTGGCGGTATTTCTTTTTCACCAGCTACTGTGAAAGTCGATGCTTTTCCATTGATGGTGACCGTGTATGTGGTGCCTGCTTTGAGAGATGTTTTTGGAATAATAAGATTGAGGTAGCCCGTACCCATATAGAATCCGTTTTTTATAATAGTGGGGACAGTGACACCTGTGTCATCAGCTAAAGTGGCTGTTTGAATATCTCCAAACTCATAGCTTAAATGTGTTATGATGTATCCCGATTGCTTGATACCCGTACCAGCTAAAGGGTCTGGATTTTCCCTCCCGTGAAACGTAAGCTCAACATCCTTTTGTCCGTCAAAAGGATAAATAGAGTAACCTGAAAGTTCTTCTGGATACTTGAGAGAATACGTCACAACTAAACACCACTCATTAAAGCCTACCCCAATATACTCTAAATTCCGATCTACAATATTCCCTCGATGGTAAGGGGCATTGATTAACGAAGCCACTCCGCTTACAGAGGAACTTTTCCCATAGGATATACCTTCTGACACAAGCTTTCCCGTAATCAGTGAACTGTTAATTCCCTTATTTTCATCGGCAGCTATCTGGGCTAGACGCTCTTCATAGGACATGTGAGAATAATCGATATAGTCCGTATTATTTACACTATGAATCTTTGCCAAATGTTCACCGCCTACGTTAATGACTCGCTCGGTTGGATCATCACCAGCATACCCCTCTTTGCCTTCTTCCTCATAATGACCTGTTGTTTTATTTATTTTGAGATAATTGGCATGGTTCTCGGCGGCCTGGGTAAGATACGGATCAAGCTCAACTACAGATAAACCAGCTTCTTTACGCACTTTATTGACATAGTCTAGCGCTTGTTTGGCGGCATCTGTGTATGCATACTCTGTATCAGCCGCAGAAGCCAGTTGTGTTGTTAACGGAACTATGGTGAGGAACAAAATTAGCGATAACATGATAGAAATTGGTTTCTTCATAAGAATTACCTCTTTTCCAGATTGAATAGGGGAGACAGCTTCATCCTTTAGAACGCGTCTACAGCTTCATAACAATAATGTCGAGAAGTCAAGAAAGACCAAGTAGGCGAAGCTCTCAGAGAAAGAAGAATAAGACTAAAGCTACTCATACTCGAAGTTCATTTTCAATAATGAAAACTTTGCCCAACATTAGCTTTCTATAAATGTTGTCTTTTATAATTTGGGATTTCATGAAACACCTCGTCAACAGTTTTTATTTCATATATAAGCAAAAATGCACAAACCATTGGAAACTGTCTGTACATTTAATATATCAAAGTAGTATTTAGATTTGTGTTGCTTATAAGTCACATTCACTCGATACGGACAAGACCATTACATACTGAGTTGTTTTTCCAACCTTGTTCAATCAATGTTTGTCGCTCAATACGCAAAATAGCAATACTCTCAACAATTTCGCGTTGCCGCTTAATTGATGTGTTTCTCTTGCTATGTTCTAATGTCAGCTTACAATGCTGTCTGGATATGCCCAATAATTTTGTTAACTGGCCATCATCCAAATACAAGCCTATAAGTGTTTGAGATACTTGTTTAGTATTTTCGAATTGGTTATCTTGATATAACGAGAGCTTATTCATTACATAACCCTCCAAGTTATTAAGTTTATTAGACACGTCATTACTGCATAATTCCCAAAGTACATCGGGGTAAATTTGCCCAATGAGAATAGATAGGACTTAACCTTTAAGCAGCTTTGTTGCATGTTAACTCTGTATAGCAATCCATGCAAGTCTTTGTTTTTAATATGAAGTGCTTTTGCTTGGGTAACTTGGGTAACCTGGGTTTTCAAGTTGATTCTTCACCAAATTTTAATTACTTTTCTATTATTTACATCAAAATTTGTCCAGATAAATTCATACTGCATTGCACCATGTTTAGAAGCACTATGTTTTTGAATGCTACCCAGACAATACTTGTTCCAGCAATTATCCGATTTCCTTAAATAATCATATTCCTCATTATCAGTACCACAAAGAATAACCTTCATTTGTGTATTCACAATCCGTTTCATCATATCCATTTGTTCAGTCATTCCAAAGCGATCCAGATAAATATCCGAGTTTACATATGGTGGATCGAGAAATGCCAGAAAATCATATCGATCATTGTAGTTATCAAAAAAGTAGGAGTAGCTGGCGCATGTAACAGTAACATCGCGCATTACTGGAACTAATTCATGATATCTGTTTAGGCGTCCTCTCGTGATTCCCCTAAGCACATTGTTCTTCAGAAAAATCTTTCTGTCGGCGGCTCTACTATATTCTGATACCAGTATTGTTAATGCTGCAGATTCAATTTGATTGGTTTCTTCCGAGCGTCTTTTGACATTCGCTGAGTCCAAATCAGCTTGAGAGTTAATTGTATTACGTATCTTATAAGTCAGTTCCAGCAATTCAGTTGTTTGCTGGCGGTTGGTTAGGCAAGCCATCAGATTACTTATTCCATTGTCCAACTCATTATAAATTCGTTCTGGAGCCAGATATTGGCTCAGATGCGGTATAAATTTGTTTCCTCCTCCAAAGAGGTCAAGGAAACCCCTTAGTCCATTTTCTCTCATTGATGACTTAATAATAGGAAGAAGAGTAGGGAGAAGGCGGCTTTTGCCGCCTATTGTCTTGAAGCTTTTTATTGTCTTATTCATGGCCCGTTTGCTCCCCATTCAGATCAAACTTCATTACATACATTTTTATAGATTTATTGTTTAATGTTACATGAACGTCTCTTCTGGATTTGTTACCCCATCCATGATACATAAGTCCCTGTTTAACCCACACCGTTTTAATAGCTTTCTGTTGACGGGTATTTACGTCCCAAAAATCTTGAAGGAAACCTGGAAAAATTGCATGAGTATAGTCACCATACTTTTTAGTAGTTAGACGTGCCCCGATATGTGATTCATTATCAAAGTTATAGTCTGAATCATCAGGAAAAAATTCGGGATGAAATGCAATACATTCTTTAATAAGTTGATAGTATTTTGCCGCTACCTCCTCAATTGACTCTTTTGATACACCCTCAATATCAAATTCATAATCCTCGTCTGAGGACAGAACTGGAGAATTGGGATCTCCCTTCAAAAAGTCAACATATTCACTCAAATCGTCCACTTGTGTTAATTTAAAACTACCAATCCCATTAAGTTCCTCAACTATGCCAGTGACTTTCTTTTTGTTATGCAAATCTTGAGTGGGGATAAAAATAAATTGATGGGAATACTTGTTAATCATCTTGACTATATATACTTTGCGATTAAAATTGGGGTGATGGGCAAACAAAATTTTTAATTCCCATTCCTTTTCAATGCTATTTCTGATATCATCGGGAATGTCAGACCTAAATTCTTTTTCTTCCGCAATTTTCGGCTGAGGATTAGGCAACTTCCCATACTTGATATCAATTACTTCGTTTTGTTTAATATTCATTCTAAAAACCCCATTTTGAGATATTTAGGAAAGAACCAGTTTCCTACGAACTAATCCGTTTCCCATAATTTTATATCCCAGCACCTGAACAGTTTCTAGAAAGAACTAACTAGTTTCTTGTCTTGTGAGTATACGTTTCCTGCATTTCAAACACATATTAGAAAATCTTATGTCTTAACAAACATAGTAACGCAAAAAAAGACGAGCGCCTCGCTTTTGAAGCGGCGTTCTCGTCTTTTTAATCTTCTATTTATTAATTCCTGCTTCTTGTAGGAAACCTACTCTATAAAACAAAATAAAAAAACGGCATCTCTGCCGTTTTCTCGCCAAACTCTTATGGAGAATAGGGGGCTCGAACCCCTGACCTCATCGCTGCCAGCGATGCGCTCTCCCAGCTGAGCTAATTCCCCGAATCAATAAATCTTACTTCCAAGCCTTTTTCCACTGGTTGGTTTATGCTACATGGTGTGCTCCCAGCTGAGCTAAGGCCCCGTATTCCTACATCTTATGTAACAGGAGCTTGTATTCCATAGTTACTAAGTTTGTCGGGCACAAAATAGATATTATCATGATACTGTCTATCCTGTCAACACTTCTTTGGATATTTTTTCTCATGCTCTCCGTTACAAGCGCGAGAGGAACCCCGGAAGCCCGGCCAGGGCTTCCAGACTCCACCGCCGGGCCGATCCGGTCAACTGAACGTGCAGTGCCAGCCTCTGGCTGCCGAAGAATCGCTATGGTGCAGGAACGTAGAATAGCGCTTCAGCGAACCGGAGAGTATTCTGCTCTGCCTACAGCCAGAACCCCGCTAGCACAGCTAACGACATCGTGCTCTTGATCTAACGTCCTCCTCGGAACCCAGACTTCAGGTGAATGATCGCAGTAAGCGCCAGCAGTCCCGCCAGCTCCACGAACAGGATATAGAACGGTACACGTACACCGTAGAAATGCAGCGACGAGTGGAACTGATTAAATGACGAGCTCACATCAAGCACCCACATCACATCCGGGAGTGCGCCGAGAAACCCGGCCGCCAGCAGCAGGATGTCCCCGTCACGCCAAGCGATGTAGAGCAGGTAAGCGATGATCAGCAAGCCGAGCATCGTATTGCCGGGCATCTGCAGCTCGCGATGCGGGATCGCATCCAGGGCAAAATGAGACGCAAAACATAGCGCAAGCACTGCGGGCATCGCGCCCCATCTCGCCGGACGCGGCAGCGACCGAACCGAGCTGAGTCGATATAGAGCCGCAGCGGCGGCCATATGTGTGGCGACTAACAATGGGCAACGCTCCTTTTCTCTCGTTCATCATAACAATAAACGTTGCAGCAGCAGGAATAGTTGCATTCCCGCCACTCCCATGCAGCGCCTGTCCCAACATGATGTGACGACCATCATAACACGGGGCGAGTGAGTGACCCGAACGGACGTCTAACCGACTAATCGGCTCCCGCCCGCTATCGCATGCTGCCGAAGCCCCCGCAGGACTCACGGAAGACAAACGGCGTCTCGAACTGGACAGCAGCCGGCTCGGCCGAAGCATCGAGAATACGCGCCATGACCAGGCGAATGCACTCCTCGGCCATCTCCTCGACAGGCAGCTTGACTGTCGAGAGCGACGGCACGCTGTACAATTCCGCCTCATGATCGCCGTAGGTCAGAATCTCCATCTGATCAGGAATCACGATCCCTGCCCGATGGAACACCGGCAGCGCAGCAACGGCCATCGGTCCGAGCGGGAAGTACATCGCTGTCGGCAAGGGTTCTCCGCCTTCGAGAATCCGCTTCGTTGCCGCATTCCCGCCAGCCATCGTCATCGTGGCAGCCTGAATATGATGCGGCTCCAGCTCGAGTCCATACTTCGTGCAGGACTCGACGAAGCCCTTGAAGCGGAGATTCTTCATCGTATCCACGAGATATTCGGGAACGATCGTACCGACTCGCTTATGGCCGCGACTGGCGAACAGCTCCGCCGATTTGCGGCCGATCTCATATGTATCGACGTAGGCACAACTGTAGACGCTGCTCAACCGATTGAACAGTACAGTTGGTACACTGAGCCTGTTCTCCTCCAGCTCCTGCTGCTCATCTGCCAACAGTCCCGTTAATATCGCTCCGTGATAGCTGCCGTTGCCGCAGATCGCTCGGATTCTGTCGATGTCATTGCGATGGTAAGGATGAATCGTCATCTCGAACTCGGCCTCCTGCGCCAGCACACAGCTCTGAGCCCCCATGATGAATCGTCCCAGCAGATCTGCCGAGAGATCCGATGGCCAGAAGGTCGCGATGACCGGCATGTTGCGGGCATGGGTCTGCCTTAGCCGTCGAGCCGATACGTTCGGCAGATAACCTAGACCTTGCGCAGCTTCCATGATCCGCTGCTGTGTTCTTTTCGAAATTCGCATCTCGTCGCCGCGCCCGTTAAGCACGATCGATACCGTTCCGACCGAGAGGTTGGTTCGTTCAGCGATGTCCTTAATTGTTGTCATACTCATCCGTCCATGCCTCCCCATTTTCTTTTATTAAGACGGAATACACCTCCCCTTGTCAAGCAAGGATGTTGTACAATACACCACTAGCAGGTTATCTGACCAGCCAATATATGGATTGACATTTTATTCAACTCGCGTTACGATTCATACGAAAGCTAAAACGAAAATGCAAATGCTATAAACCTTTAATCCAGAGGAGGAATTCATGTTGAGAAAAGGAAGCCGCGCATTGCAACGTTATGTAATCGTATTCATGTCCATTTTTTCCCTGATGCTCATGACGATTATGGGGCCATTCAGCCTCACCTCTGCTAGCGCTGCCCCGTCGCTCCCTCACCTTAAGCAGAAGGGTCCGATCACCTTATCCATCGGTGACACACACACGTTTGAGATTGCCAAGTATCCGAAGAATGCTACGTCTGTATGGAGCAGCGACCGCAAGGCGGTGGCTACCGTCGATCAGAACGGCCAGGTGCAGGCTGTCAGCGCTGGCACCGCAACCATTAGCTGTGTCGTCACGGTGGACAACAAGAAGCATACACTCGCCGCCAAAGTCATCGTAAAGGAGAAAACCATGAATCCGGGACCCGGCAAGATTAAGGTAGATAAGAACGGAGTCGATGCTCAAGGTCGAATGGTCGCCTACTTCGGCTCGCCAGTCATCGATGGAACTGTCGATCCGGTCTGGGCGACGGCGCAGCCAATCGTGCCGCAGCATATCTCGCCGAAGACGGATGCTTCCGTCTCCTTCCGGGCACTGTGGGATGACCAGGCGCTCTATATCCTCGCCGAGGTCAAGGACAAGGAGCTGTCCGTTCAATCCAGCACGCCGCATATGCAGGATTCTGTAGAAATCTTCCTTGATGAGCGCAATGACAAGACGAAGGAATACGGCCCCGACGATCTGCATATCCGCATTAATTACGAGAACAAAATGACGATCGATAACGGGAACCCCGACATGTATTATAGTGCTGCCAAGCGAACAAAGGACGGCTATCTCGTCGAGTCGAGAATTGCACTGAAGACGAAGCCGGAGAATGGCACCGTATTCGGCATCGAGCTGCAGGTCAATGATGCGAAGGGCACCGAGCGAATCGGCAGCATCAATGCATTCGACGGCACTGGCACCGCATGGCATGACCCGTCCACATTCGGAGCAATCGTGCTCGCCGGCAAATCCGCCCATGACGTCAGCGGCAAGAACCCATACGACCTGCTGAATCTGATCAAGCGTACACTCAAGCTCGATCTGAAGCGGTATACCAATGCCAGCATCGTCTCGGATACGCTCACCAACGTCATGACCGAGAATGTGCTCGGTGGAAGCACCATCACCCAGAAGCAGCTCGATCAGCAGTACGCCGCGCTCCAAGCTGCCATCGACAAGCTGGTTATGACCGAGGAGGCCGCCAACGAGAAATACTTCCAGCCGCTCCCGGACGGCTATCGATTGCCTAGCGATAAGCCAGGTGTCATCCAAACCTTGCACTACAAGACGCCTAACACCGAGAACGGCCTCGATGACAAAAAAATGCACGTCTATCTTCCTTACGGCTACGACGCCAAGGCGACCGACAAAAAATACAACGTGCTCTATATGATGCACGGCGGCGGCGAGAACGAGGATCTCCTCTTCGGCGGGCCGGGTCAGGACAGAGAGCTGAAGCGCATCCTTGACCACATGATCGCCAATGGCGACATCGAACCGCTGATCGTCGTCACGCCAACCTTTAACGGGGGCAAGAAGGATGTCTCGCTCTTCCATGAGGAGCTGCTCGGGAAGATCATCCCGACGGTGGAGACCCAGTTCAACACCTATGCCAAATCTGGCAGCCTGGCGGACTTGAAGGCTTCCCGCGCCCATCGGGCGATTGGCGGCTTCTCGCAAGGGTCAGTCACCACATGGTTCGCCTATATTAACGCTCTGGATTACTTCAAGCACTTCATCCCGCTCAGCGGCGACAGTTGGGTCATCGAGCCGCGCGGAGGCGGGCTGAAGCCGAAGGAAACGGCTGAATATCTGGCCAACGTAGCCCGAAAATCTGGCTACAAGCCACTTGACTACTATATCTTCAGCGCGACAGGCGATCTGGATATCGCATACGCCAATCTCAAGCCTCAGGTCGATGCCATGAAGCAACTGACCGATGCCTTCATCTACTCGTCGAATCCGAGCAAAGGCAATTTCTACTTCCTCGAAGCCGAAGGCGGAACACATGCTTGGGGCTGGCAGAACCAGTATATCTACAACATCCTGCCTGACCTTTTTCACAAATAAATCCATGCTCGACCAAGAGGCTCAGGCCATCGCCTGAGCCTCTTGGATATAATCTACACGCACGGTCTGATATATGGCGGTTGACCCGCTCTTCCTCTATTATCCGGCAACGAAAGGAATCGTGAATCGATATGAGCAAGAAACAAGCAGTCAATCCGTACATGCCCTCCTGGGAATATGTCCCGGACGGCGAGCCGCATGTGTTCGGAGACCGAGTCTATGTGTATGGCTCCCATGATCGGTTCAATGGGCATGTCTTCTGTCTGAACGACTACGTGTGCTACTCGGCTCCAGTGGACGATCTGAGCGACTGGCGCTACGAGGGCGTCATCTATGAGAAGACCGATGATCCGCTCAATCCCGATGCTCACATGTGCCTCTATGCGCCTGATGTTACCGTCGGCCCCGACGGGCGGTATTATCTATACTATGTCCTCGACAAGGTGCCTGTCGTCTCGGTGGCGGTCTGCGATACGCCGGCCGGCAAGTATACCTTCTACGGCTACGTGCATGATACGGACGGGAGGCGCCTGGGCGAACGAGAGGGCGATCAGCCGCAGTTCGATCCTGCCGTCTTGACGGAGGGCGACCGCACCTACCTGTACACCGGCTTCTGCGCCATCGGCGATCGCTCGCGCAAGGGAGCTATGGCTACGGTGCTTGGAGCGGATATGCTGACGATTGTCGAAGAGCCGGTCTTTATTATGCCGAGCCAGCCCTATAGCGCGGGGAGCGGCTACGAGGGCTTCGAGTTTTTTGAAGCGCCTTCGATCCGCAAGGTTGGCGATACGTACTATTTCGTCTACTCCTCAGTAGCGATGCATGAGCTATGCTATGCGACCAGCAAGCATCCGACGAAGGGCTTCACCTATCGGGGCGTCATCGTCAGCAACAACGATACCCATATCGACACGTACAAGCCAGCGGACAAGCCTGCCTACTACGGCGGCAACAACCATGGCGGCATGGTCGAGCTCCGTGGCCAATGGTACATCTTCTATCATCGTCATACGAACGGTACGAGCTTCTGCCGACAGGGCTGCATCGAGCCGATCGTCATCCTGGAGGATGGGCGCATCCCTCAGGTAGAGATTACCACCAGCGGCCCCAACGGCGCGCCGCTCATCGGAGAAGGCGAGTACCCTGCACATCTCGCCTGCCACCTGTTCACCGACCACGATGAGCCCTATTCAGGCACGCACGGCGCCTGGATGGATGGTCGTTTCCCCAAGATTACGCAGGATGGCCGGGACGGCGACGAGGAGCCGGGCTACATCGCGAACCTGCAGAATAACGCTCAGGCCGGGTTCAAATATTTTCAGTGCAGCGGCGTGCGGCGTGTCAAGATCAAGGCCAGAGGCTACGCCCGCGGCGCCTTCGAGGTGAAGACTGCATGGGACGGCCCTTCGCTCGGCTCGATCCCTGTCGAGTTCACCAACGTCTGGACGACCTACGCCGCCGACATCGCCATCCCGGACGGGGTTCATTCCATATACTTCCAATATAAAGGGATTGGCAACGCCAGCCTGGCTTCATTTACACTGGAGACGTAGTACATATGCGTCGCCTCCAACTGGTAGCGAAGCGCCGTGGCGAACAGATGAAGGCTCGCCTTCGCGGCACAGTCTCCCCTCCAATGCGAGGCGCTTGTCTCCGGGAAGCAGGTCGTCCCGCCCTCTCGCAAGAGGAGAGGACGGGACGCAGCATTTGTGGTAGAGGGGGAATTGTAGGTCATGTGACGTATAGTACGTCTAAAGCCCGCGTCTCGTCCTACAGCGTCTCGGTATTCAACGTAAATCCTTCAATGATCACATCCTCATCCACCTCGATGAGGATGCAGCGTTTGCCTCGATAGTTGACCTGCTTCACATACTTCAGATCCTGCGGGCTGACAGCGATCGAGGCGACCTTCGTCTGGATTTTGATCGATTTTGAGTTGAACTTGGGGATGACGCTGCTCGCTTTCAGCTCGTAGTTTTTGTCATCCGCGACGGCGCGGAACGCTTCCTCCACTTTCTCTGTCGTCACATTCTCCACGCCGCTGGCGGTCAACAACTGCTCCATATCCCGATAATCCAGCTTGGGCGGCTCCTCCTCCTCATGATTCTCGATGACCTGGTGGATTTCCTCATAGACATAAGCCAGCGTGGCGGCATCGAGCTGCTCGCCCGCTACCTCTCTTACGATCTCCTCGAAAATTTCCCGCTCCTCCAGCGCCGTCACCGTGCGCTCGGCATTCAGAACCTGGGTGATAAATCGGGCGTCCGGTTCGTTGATCTTGCCAGCGCAATACAGCACGCGGTTCACATCCGATACGTTATCCGTCACACTCGGATAGAGGAACCCTTGCTCCGGCGTGCTCAGCTTGATGATCGGATCGACGTTCACGTTGTATTTGAACTCCCGCTCGACATAATCAAACAAGAGCGATTTGCGCTGCTGCTCTGTCGAATTCACAGTGCACAGGATGAACGGATGCGAGAACATCTCGTCCTTCTCGCTCGCTTCGGCTTCGTCGTTGCGACTTTTGGTCGGACGGTAATAATGGCCGCGGACAAATGTGACCACCGTATCGCGCTCATACGTGTAGTCAGTCAGCATCTTCTCTACCAGGTGCAGCATCAGGTTCATCCATTCTTCCGGGTCGCCGGTCACCATACCCTGGTGGAGCAGAACGCGGGTCGGGTCCTCCGCCTCCTCCTGGAACTTCAGCTCGAACAGCTTCTGATCAAGCTCGCCTGTCAGCAGTTTTTTGAAATTGAGCATATACAGCTCCTGCTTCTCCCGGTCGACCAGTGCGAACGGCTGGCACTCGTAATGATAGATTTCTTCGCTTCCTTTCATGATATAGACATTCAGAATATCGTGAAGATGGAGCATCTCATGGTCAAGCTTGAATTGCTTGCGAATATGGGCGACTTCTTTTTTGATCATCGTGCGTCAGACATCTCCTAACCATATGATAGCTTTGATCGAGCCGATGGCCCTGAGCCATCCCTGCTTGATTATACCCCCTACACGCCCAACAAGGAAATGAAAACCGCCGTATTAACCAGATACGATATTATTAACGGGATTATCCTTCAAGACCCTATTCCCGCTATGTAAATCAGCTATTACACATAGAAACAGCCTTCAAACACTCGGAACTGATATGCTCCCATCATAGTAGACAGTAGAAAAAACAAAAACTCTACTTCTACCGCGATGGGAGTTTTTATGATGCCGAAAAGAAGGCAAATTTCATTAGACGTAAAATTACATGTTATT